>Ga0116227_10007747_pt1 | contig 20730 bp, 17 predicted proteins | sample S1TSphgellanicum_FD_89693 | JGI IMG/M metagenome (GOLD analysis project Ga0116227, IMG submission 89693) | Host-associated microbial communities from peat moss isolated from Minnesota, USA - S1T2_Fb - Sphagnum magellanicum MG | ecosystem: Host-associated > Plants > Peat moss > Unclassified...
GCAACGGATGCTGACCTGGTCAAGGCCAGGGAGGCAAACATCCGGGTCACTGGGTTGACCATGAGCAAGGGGGAAACCTCAAAACAACTTATGGAGTTGGTGCAGATGGAGCTGCTCGACAAGTTGAAGGTTGCTGACCGTGTGCAAGTGCAGAAGGTGCACCAGCAGATGCCGTCGAGGCGACTGGATAAGGCCACTGACAAGGCATCGGCAATCATCATCACGCTGGCATCGGTACACGATAAGCTCATAGTGTTGCGCATTCGCAAAGGCCTGCAAGGCACTTAGCTTGGGCTCGACGACGACCTGACTCCTGCTCAGCAAGCCCAGAAACGAGTTGCTTGGGCCACCTTCAAGGAGGCCAAAAAGGCTGGCGAACGAATCTACTGGCGTGGGGCCGATCTCTACATCAACCACAAAGTTGTAAACTTTCCTACTGCATAGGGGGGCGGGGGCCAAAGAGACTTGCGCATGTGCCTGTGGAACATCCATGGGGCCGCTATCACAAAGCTAAAAACACATGAACATCTGCTTGACCTATTTCAACATGTTGACGTTGTTGCTTTGACAAAAACACATCACTTCCTGGGCGATACATTCTCGGTCTTACCGGGGTTCTGCTGTTTTGATGTTGCCAGGCCTGTGACTCCACAGGGTGTCGTTCGAAAGAACAGTGGAGGCATTGCGGTACTAGTCAGGGAAACATGGGCAAATAGTACTATTGTTTGGAAGACTACAAAGGATGGGACTAGGATTTGGCTACGCTTGGGCAATGCTTTTCAAAGGCCTTTGTTCCTATGCATAGTATATGCTACTCCACAAGGCTTGCCATATGCGGACAACAGCCTGTTTGAACACATATGCCAAAAGGTTGGAGAAGCCATGAACTTAGGCGGTGTGCTTCTTGCTGGGGATTTTAATGCAAGGATAGGCACAAACACTAACTTCATTGATTACAGTCAACTAGCAGATGTGCTGCTGGTGCCACAAGCCATTGAGGACACCCTGCCCAACGATATGCTTGAGCGCCAGAACCGCGACACTGTCACGGCTGGCTGGCATCATGAGTTCTTGGATCTCTGCAGAACTATTGGGCTGTTCATCCTCAATGGCCACATACTAGGAGACATATCAGGGGAGTACACATGCCTATCTAATAAAGGTTTTAGCATTGTGGACTATTTTCTTACGACAGCTGACCAATGAAAGGGTGTCAAGCGCTTAGAAGTTAATTGCGATGAAAAATACTCAGGTCACAAAGATGCGCATTCCGATCATAGACCATTAGTACTTACAATCACACAGCTGTGGCAACCCCCTCATGTTCAACAAAAGGTAATCAAACACCTACCATGTTTCAAATATGACACTACCAAAGCAGTCGAGTTTAGCAGGAGTGTACAACATAACATCGGTGTCTGGGCAAGCCCAGATGTACTTGATGCATCTAACGTACAAACAACAGTCAATCTGTTACAACAGTGCATCACACAATTTGCAGAAGAAGTGTTTGGAAATAAACAAGTGGCCTTAAGAAAAACAATAAAGCACAACCACAAACCCTGGTTTGACACAAAATGTTGCCAAACCAAAAGCCAGTTTGCTAAATTGTCACATGCGCACCCAGATAGGCAGGTTAGACTTAAGCAAATGAAACAATTGTACAAAAGGAAGAAACGTGCTTATGATGTGCTCAAGGCTAAACAGTTATGTGGTTTAGCGAAGGTGGATCCTGCAGCATTCTGGAAGCGGTACCGCAAGCACGGTGAGGGTGTCAATGGCATCACTAGCAAAGCGCTCAGGATGGCTTCCAGTAACTGCTCCAGCCTTCGGCGGCACCAGTCACAGCAGGAGCTGTGACAAGTGCCACTATTCAAGCCCAAGTGGTCTCCTTTCCACCCAATGGTATGGATTGCGAACAATTGAATGTTGACATCACACTAGTTGAAGTATAGCAAGCGTTCAAAAAGCTAAAATGACACAAAGTGCAGGCATTGATGACATCAAACCAGAGTTCCTTTTGGATGCAGCTATTGCCTTGCAGCAACCACTATTGATTGCTTTTAACAAAATTCTGCGTGAGGGCTATTGTGAATCACTTTTTGTTGGGATCATACATGCACTATACAAAGGGGGTGACTGTAGTCAGTTTGACAATTATAGGGGGATCATAATAGGACCAGTCTTAGCCAAGGTGTTTACAACGATTCTTGAGCCCCGCATCAGTTAATGGGCGGAGACCAATAATTTACGCGCAAAGGGACAGGATGGTTTTAGAAAGGACTTTAGGACAATAGATAATTTGTTTATTCTTCGCACTTTGACCGAACAAGCCAGATTTCAAAAAAAAAAAACTATACACTTGTTTTGTGGACCTCAAAAAAACCTTTGATATAGTACCAAGGGACTTGTTGTGGCATGTGCTGGAGGGACTTGACATTGGTGGGCGGATACTGGAGTGCTTGCGCTCCATGTACTGTCAAGACCAGGCATGCCTGCATTATCCAAAAGAGGGGCTCACACGCACTTTCCTCTGCCGCATCGGAGTGAAGCAAGGATGGCCCCTTAGCTCGCTCCTGTTTGGCCTCTTCATAGATGGCCTAGAGAAACGGCTAAATGCTTTGGAGGGTGACACACCACCAATGTTGGGACAGCTAGTTGTTCGCTTGCTTTTGTATGTAGACGACTTAGCTCTCATGTCACATAGTCCTGCTGGATTGCAGAAGTAACTGGATGTCTTACAAGCTTTTTGCTGTGAGCGTCAATTAACTGTGAATGTCAAGCAAACCAAGGTTGTTGTGTTTGAAGCACGCAAGTATGTGTGTTAGGCTTTTCAGTATGAGGGCGAAGCTATAGAGCAACTAAACTCTTTCAAGTATTTGAACTGCACGACACAAAAGGTATGCAAGCGGCAATACAGCGGTTAGCAATGTTAGGGAAAAAGGCAGTCTTTGCATTGCGGCGCAGATGCGCAGAACTGCGCATTTTTGACCTAGCATTACAATGCCAAATGTTTGATGCACTAGTAAAACCAATGCTTAGCTATGGGTGTGAAGTATGGTCAGACCACATGGCATGCGAACAGTTAGAGGTGGTTCATTGGGCTTTTCTGAAGTTGTCGTTGGGGTCAGCACCACAACATCCAGTTATGTTGTGCTGGCAGAGTTTGGCAGGTTTCCCCTAGAAATATTTTGGTGGAAATAGACCATGTGCTTTCTCTCACATGTCAGTTCTGAGGTAGATTCAAATCGCATGCTCAAGCTAGCTTATGATGTTCAGCTGCAGTTACTTGCAGCTAGGTGAAAAGTCTTACTCGGGAATTAGAGTGCTGTGGGTAGAAAGAGCCGATTACTTGCTTGCTGGCTAGCACAAGTAGATGAACGACTGTCGACATACAATTTGTGCATCGATAGCGATCAGCTACCACCATGTGCTCACTTCAAGCAGTTGGCTGAAAGGCAATACATTGTACACCATCAAGTGGCTATAGCTGACTCCAGCAAGGTGAGAGCCTATCTGGGGTTGAATAACTCAGCATAGTATGGGTACAAGGAATACCTTTCCAGGGTAGACAATGCACATCTTAGGAGAAGCTTGGCACGTTTTTGTTGTGCGAATCACAAGTTGTAGATTGAGTTAGGAAGGCAAGTCAAGCCAGTGAAGGTGTCGGTGCAGCAACGTTACTGCAAATTGTGCAACTTGGGTGTGGTTGAGGATGAGGACCACTTCTTGTTGGTTTGCCCTGCCTATCAAAGTGTTCGAGAGAGGTTTAGAGGTTTATTGCTACTAACTGCCATCACACCTTTGGTTAAATTGCTGAGTTGTCAGCAGCAAGGCATCCTTGCTAGATTCTTAGTGCAATGTCAGACGGTTAGATTTGAATTGCTTCATCAGACTTAATGTCAATTGGGTTCTGGCCCAGGCGCTGTTTGGCCCATTTAATGACGTTAAATTGTAAGTAAGTAAAGTTGGGAGGGGAAAGGAGGCTCAAAGACAGGGTGAAGACAGAGTCACTTTACGAATAACTCTAATATATGGACTATTTTGCTTTTTCATTTGCACAATGATAGGCTTTTCAGGTTCTCAATAAAACTCAAGGTCAAGTGGCCCAATCGAAGTCAGCCACAATTGCTAAAACCTAGCCTACCAACCCATTTCAATTGCCCAAATTTAGCTCCCTCCCCTCAAATATAATCCTTCACCCATTTACCTAATCCCCCAAGAAAACAAAATTCCTGAACACAATTAGAAGATAAAAATAAAGAAGAAAGAGTTCCCCAATCAATTAGATCTAGGGATGAAGTGGGGTTCAAGGCAAACACTAAACTGGAGCAACAAATTAAATGCAGGTCAATCTCCAAAGCAAAAAGTACACACAATTAGTGTGCTATTTTTTTAATGGCTAAATTTCATTTTATTTTTTTGGTTTTCTAGTTGCCATATTTCAACAAAATTATTTTGATAAATTGCTAATTTTCTCTATTGGGTTCTAGTATGTAGCAATAGTGTGAAGGTTTCTTTTTCTTTTAATTACTTTTATATCTGGTCCATAGCCACATTTGGCTAAATCTTCTTGTGATGAATTGCCAATTTGGCAACATCACAAAATTGGGGAAAAAGACCCTAATGAATGTACACCAATGGTGCATAAGTGATCAATCAAGTTCATAACAGAAATCAAGAGATAAGCATAAGTCAATATTCATTACCTACCGATAATGGATGTTCAGCACTTCTTTGCTGAATATTTATCATTTAAAAAACAAGGTTCAACAGTTACAAATTTAATTTTAAAAAAATTCAACAATTGAGGAACACATCTTTTGTCGAGTATTTGTTGTAATAGTAACCCATCAGTTTGGAACAAAAATGTTTTTTCACAAGTTGGGTGTTTGATTCTCCACAAAGTTTCGAAAAATATCAATAAAAAATTCCCTTTTTTTTTCCAGCTATACCTTTTGCAAATTATTTTTTCATTGAACATCGGTAAAAGAGTTTCAGCAGAGAGGGGGAGGAAAAAAAAACCAAAAAAAAGTCTAATAAAATATTTTTCAATGGGTTTTGCTCTTTTTTTCTTTGCAAAGTATAATCAATATTCAACAACCCTGACATATAGATTAGTCAGCTCAGAGCTGCCACTGAATCTTCTGGGTGGCATGTGAAGAAGGTAGCATAGGGAAACTCAAGAAACTACAAATTATCAGTGACTCTCCATCTACCATGGACTGGAAGTGTATCTCCAGCAGGGTTCCTCATGTGACCTTGCAAAATTTTTTTTCACATCCAAGTTTAGTTATATATTCTTTTGTAACCCCACCCATAAAACTAAAACTGGGACAGCAAATAGGTGGGGAACTACTAATAGCAAACCACTTCGACCAATCATTATGATGGCCCAATCATATTTATTACACTCTTTTCTGCAGGTGCTCATCATTGCTGCTGCGCCTTTTACAAGCCACCATAAGCTAGGCAATTATGCTGAGCCAAAAACCATTTTGCTGAGCCAAACATGCTTGTTTTGGACTTTTCTTCATCCAATTTTACTCTGGAGGATCACATACTGAGCTTCTTTGGGATAGCCTTAAGACTTCTAGTGCTAAAGATTGTTAGTGAAGGATGGAACCAAGAGTTTCTAGTTTTGGAAATGTGATGCAGCTCAAGAGGTAAGATCGAAGATTGATGCTTAAGTCTGCATCTTCTATCTCAAAACACACAATGCATAACAATTCATAACCACAAAAATAAATGCTCTCCATAGTTGATGAAGATTTATATGTATAATTTATTCAACAACTAGAAATAGTAGACAATAACAGATTCTTAACAAAATCTGTATCCTTTCTGAAATCTATGATGAGTGTTTAAATCTTAAACCCTAAACCCTAAAAACCGCCTGCTGGAGAAAGTAGCCAGAAGGGGGGACATGATCCCATCACAGTCAGATCACCAGACAGCTTGAAGAAAGATATTCAGAATTGCAGAAGTACCTAGATTGAAGAAGTACCCAGATTGCAGAAGTCTGCAATTGATCTGATTGATTGAGCTACTCTCAATACCCATGTACACAAATTTCCGCAAGAAAACAAGACTGAAGTAAGTAAGGAAGTAAGTATGTCAGTTGGTAGGTAGTGCTTACTTTTGTTTGTTGGATCTTGACTTTAATATGGGGGCAGGTTCAGTGCACTGGATGTAATGCTTCTTGCTTGCAGGCTGCTTTCTGGAGTGCCAGAAAGCTCAGACAAGTTAGTTGTGTGCACTTTTGAGACTGCCAGTTTTTTTGTTGGCTCGGGGCCCACCCCCTGCCATCAGTTAGCTCCTACCCATGCACTACAGTAATCATTTTGTCAGTCACAAAAGGATTGGATCCTCACAGCTATATGGTGCTTGCTACCTGCTGGGGACCATCCATCATCAGCTGTTGTATGGCAAATTGATGATGAGAGGCTATGTACCTGCGCTGTAGATGTTGACAAACAATCCAAATTAGTTTACCCACTTGATGCCTCCTCACTGATAGCTAAAACCCTAGTTTTGATGAGCAAATTCAGGTTGACAGACACTACTGACCATAATTTCATTCACATATTTGCAAGCAATCAAAGCTTGTGGAAGTCTCTTGGCCTTCCAAAGCACCCAAAAAGCCATAATCACAGAAGAGAATCTAGTGCAAAGTAGTCTTGACATTGCCAACCCTAAAGTAGTCTTCAGTGTTCTGTATGTGTAAGGGGTCAGTGCCAAGGCTTCAACCAGTAACTTTCTCTGTCATATCACTTGGAGTTTCAACATGATTTCCAATCAATTCCCCGTTCACGTACTGAGGGACATCTGGCCATGGCTGGGCTATTATGCCAACAGCTCTGCATGGTGCTTCAAATGACTCTCATGTTCTGCATGCAGAAAGATGAATGGTACAAGATTTAAGCTCTTCAAGTACTGGGTGCTTGCAATCCTGTACTTGAGGGCCATCACAAGTCTCCAAATAGGTATTCACAACAATGCCCACTATTGAGTTCATGCTGAAATTGTTTGTAATCAGACTGTCTCATGAAGCTCTCTTTCTCTGGAACCGGATGCTGGATTACAGTGCTTGTCCCTCAAGAAATTGAAACCTGAGGAGAGCTACACAACAGCACAACATGAAGGCTTTAGCATAGCAAGCTGAGTCTTTGATCCTTGTGATGAGTAGAATGTTTAATTTACATGCAGCTGGAATACATTTCTACACTTTCTCCCAGGCTCTGCAAAGGTCTCCCCAGTGGTTTTGATTTTGTAGCAAACGATATGTCTCTAAGACCATAGAAGTCTACTGGAGTACTTGACCTGCAAATCCAATTAATTTGTTTGCCCAAGGGTGTTTCTACCTGCAAATCCAACCAATCTGTTTGCCCGAGGGTGTTTCTACCTCAGAGAAGATAGGCATGCTGTGGGCAATGCCTCCTGTCTGAAGCCTATTCATGAAGAATGCATCCAACCTGAAACTTCCACTTAATTGTCAGAAGAAAGAATTTGTACCAGTCTCCTGCCAGGCACACACCCTACCTCTACTGAGTCATCCTGAAAGGCATGAAATTCACAAATCATTCTGAATCTTCTGAATCTTCTGAATCATCTGATACACAAGAAAAACAAGGATGACATCACAAAGATGACATCTCTTATGATGATTGAGCCCGGAAACTCTCCTTGCAAGAGGATGTCCTAAGTCCTGACCTCAATACAAAAAGTTTGCCTGACCCAACACTATCTATATTTTATCAACTGGTAATGTGAGAGCAGAAAGTCATGCATGATGCCCTAGCTGCATGAAGAGAGTGTATACCAGAATGGACTCACTAACACCCAGAATCTCCTCAACGCGCACAGGCCTCAGTTGCATTCCAGCCTCCTTCTGTGGCAAATGCAGAATATGATATATAGTGTTCATAAGAACATGACCAGTGGCTCAATCTAGTGCAGAGCATGACTGCTGAAGATTTATGCAAAGCAATGGACAACAAGAGTTTGCTTTGATTTTACTTAGACTGTTTGTACATTTTCTAGGTCACCATCAAAGTTTTCAACTGTGAGGCGTCAACAAAACATGTATCCAAGGTATCTCTACCCTCCATAAATCATATTAACTTCCCAAAATCCACAGATACATCCAATACAGAATGTTTCGAAGTTCTGCAAGAGAAACACAAGAGACCTGGCTGGCACTGGCAACAGATCATGGAAAGTATAGACCCCTTTATGTATGGCAGCTTTGGATCAATGTGATGACATTTCAGTGTTCCTTGATCATAGTCCTTGATGTAATCTGTAGCTGCTCTTGACATGATTTACTTATGCCTGGAATCACAAAGACCCATAATAAACCTTATCTATCCAACTGCAGAGAAAAAACTCCACAACAAAATTTCAAAGGTGAACCACAAACAATGACCAAGTATGGTCATATAGGTAACCTTACGACAGTCACCCCCACAAAAGTGTCCTGGAACACTCATGCTCATCATGAATAGCAGTGAGCAGCAGCTCATCAGTGAGTCCCCACTGACTTCATCAGCCCCATGACTGTCGGTGTAGATTTCAAGTATACAACAATCCACCCAAAACCTCAAGAGTGAAACATCATACAAAACAACTGCATTCTGATTTCCTGTTGCATTTCAGAAGCACAAAGAAGAAGACTCCATCACACTGGTATAAACCCTAGAACAGTATACACAAAGTGATCCAGTAATATTGTAAATCAAATCAATTCAGCTGCATAATGGGTACTCAGATTTGAAGCTTAAACCCTGAACCTGAGTTTCTGTTGCATTCTGGAAGTGCAAAGAAGAAGACTCCAATCACACTGGTATAAACCCTAGAACAATATGCACAAAGTGATCCAATAGTATTGTAATCAAATCAATTCAGCTCCATAACAGGTACTCAGATTTGAAGCTTAAACCCTAAACCTGAGTTTCTGTTGCATTCTGCAAAGCCCAAAGAAGAAGACTCCATCACACTGGTATATCCCTTAGAACAGTGTACACAAAGCGATCCAATAGTATTGGAAATCAAATCAATCCAGCTGCATAATGGGTACTCAGATTCGAAGCTTAAACCCTTGTCGCTGCCGCTCTTTTTCCACTTTTGGATTGCCAAAGCCTCTGCAGCATTCCAGACAGCACAATTTGTGACCAATAAATTCAATAAATTCATCAGCGTATTCAATTACTCTCCATGCACTGCCAAGAACAACTTCCTGTTCTACTCCACAAAGATTGCCCATGCATATGCTGATGTGTGATGTTTGCAAGGAGTTGATAGATCTGCTCTCTCTCCACACATATGGAAAATACAAATGTAAAGTCAAAACACAAAATTTACACACAACAATCAGACATTTGCAGTAGTGATGGCACAGAAAAAAGCTCTGAAACACATGCAAAAAAGAAAACGGGCAGTGATGATGATGATGATGATGATACCACAGAAGAATGTGCAATCTTCTCCAAAGAAACATCTGAAACACATGTGCAAAAAGAAAAACTGTGGTGATGATGATGATGGCACAGAATGCAGGTTTGTCCAAACTTCAGATGGCACAGGCCATCGGAAGTTTTCTCCTAACTACTTCTTCTGTGCCATCATCATCAACAGAGTTTTCTTTTTGCATTTGTGATTCAGAAGTTTGTTTGGAGAAGATTTCACATTCTTCTGTGGCATCATCATCTGACATCAACAGAGTTTTCTTTTTGCATATGTGTTTCAGAAGTTTGTTTGGAGAAGATTGCACATTCTTCTGTGGCATCATCATCTGACATCAACACAGTTTTCTTTTTGCATGTGTGTTTCAGAAGTTTGTTTGGAGAAGATTGCACATTCTATGGCATCATCATCATCAACAAAGTTTTCTTTTGCATGTGTTTTCAGAAGTTTGTTTGGAGAAGATTGCATTCTGTTGCCACCACCATCATCATCATCATCATCACTTTTATTTCCTTTTCTTTTTCTTCGTGTCTCTCAGAAGCAAGACCTCATCTTGTTTCGGATCAGGCAAACGGGGCAGGCAATGAACCATTTTCTTCACGCAAGATGGAGACGGAGACGGAGATAATAGTGAGCGCAAACGCCAATCCTAAGGTTGTCTCTTCTGTGTGTTCGTCATACCTGCTGGTGCACAGAGGCTTCCTAGTTCTTGTAGCGATTCCGAACAATGTCCATGCCAAAGAGATCTCGACTCTCCGTTGCAACGTCTTCACCGTGGAATCCGGAAGCAGAAGAATAAGAAGAGGAGGCTTTTGTGTGGAGAAGAATTGTGCAGATTTGAGCTTTGTGAGAGTAGACTGTCTGTCAGAACTCGTGCAATTGTTTCTCCAATCTGTTTCTCGCAGTTCATTTTGCAGCTTGTCTCATCATCCTCGAGCTGCGGGTCGGTCTTGCAATCTGCAGGACAAAGGAGTCGTCAGAAGAATTGCAAAGGATTTGTCATCGCCTTCTTCTTCTCGATTGTGGTACGAAATCACTGCGCCTTAATCTATCTCTCTCTCTCTCTCTCTCTCTCTCTCACAGTTGAACAATTTTCTGTTTCTTTTTTGGTTCGTCAAGTCCAGATCTCTGGGAATTGAAGCTTGGAATTATTTGCTGCTTGATGTGCAGATTTGTGCTTGAAGATTGTGTAGATTTAAGAGCCGCAGTCGGTTTTGCAATCTGCAGGACAAAAGGAGTCGTCAGAAGAATCGCAAAGAGTCGTCATCGCTTTCTTCTTCTCGGCTTTGGTAAGAGATCAGTGCGCCTCTCTCTCTCTCTTTCGCTCTCTGTCTATGTGTCTCTTTCTCACAGAGTTGAGAAGATTTTTGTTTCTTTTTTGGTTCAGCAAGTCGAGATCTCTGGAGAGAACTGGAATTGAAGCTTGGAATTCTTTGCTGCTTGATGATGTGCACAGAATTACAGAAAAGGATTTTCATCAGAAATTCTCGACGTGCGTGTTATTGCAAAATAGCATCACGAAGCTCTTTGCGCATCGGCAGCGAGGTGGAGGACAGACTTTAGTAGAACGAGCGAAAGAAAAGGAATGGCGACAACATGTGCGACAACAACAACCGTGGCTGGAGGAGGAGGAGGAGGAGCTCCTCGATTGCTTCTGAAGGAAACGCCAAAGGCAGGAGGAAGAGGGAAGAAGAAGCAATTCCAAGTGGTGATGAGAACTGCTGCAACAACACTGGAGAACACACGCATCTCTTTGTTGCGAGCACTGTCAACGCAAGCTGCTTCCCAGTCTCGACGCTGTAAGCATTCCAATCTCTCTGTCTCTGTCTCTGTCTCCATCATCATCTGCAAACACATCCTGTAGCCATCAAAACAACTATCACTGACAATTCCACAGAATGGAACTCTGGAACTCTCTCCACTCTTATCATTACACTGAAGGGTTTTTTTCTGCACATCGCAGGATGCAACACATTTTGTGTTTCTTTCTTTTCAGTAGAGTGTTTTCTGTTCCACAATAATGAGGACTATGCAACACTTCTGTGTTTTGTCAGTAGAAAGTATTCCACATCCAGATGGAACAATTCATGGTTTTTGCTGGAGGGGTTTTTTTTCCACATCTAGGTCTGTTTTCACAAGAGAGTTTTTTTCCACATGAGACGAAGGATGCAACACTCTGGGTTTTTTGAGTAGAGGTTTTTCAAATCATGATGCAACACTCGGTAGAGTCTTTTGCACATCAGGAAACTATGTGGGTTTTTCTTCGTTAGGGGTTTTTCACATCAGGATGCAACACTCAGTAGAGTTTTTTGGCACATCAGGAAATGTGACACTCAGAAATCTTATGAAGAGTGTTGCAAGGTTTAATGCACGATGAGAGACTCATTTCTTTCATTCTAAGTTGTCATGTGTACCTCTTGATGGGCACAGCAATTGAAAACTTGGCAAAGGAAGTTGTCAAGTATACGAATCCAAGGAAAAGTGAGGCAAGGAATTTGGAAGAGGCGCTTATGACCGGTGAGTGCAGCAGCAATCACTGTCATGCACGACCACCTTGGTGATAATAATTTTGTATCAAATTTCCTCTGAATTCAAAATCATTGAGGAAATTCTTTACAAATGTTGAGGATTCTTTACTTGAACAATGAGGAGTCTTCTACTTTTTCGGTCAATTGATGCTTCAATATACCTGATATCTCAATGCTTGAACATTGAGATATTCTGGTGGAGGGTTTTGCAGTTCCAGATCTAGAAACAATACCCTACACCTTGATCCGGCAAGAGCAAGATTTTGAAATTCGAGAAGTTGAGGTGAGGGAAAAAGCTTTCCATTTTCTTGCAAGTTCAATCTATGGTTGATGATTCCAATTTCACAGTTTCAATCTCAATCTCCATTGACATTGTGATTTCAATTTCAAACTTTCTATGATTGCTGAGTTTTGGAAGAAACAGTCATATGTGGTTGCAGAGACAGTGATGCCAGGGCGCAGTGGATTTGACTTTGCAGGCACAGGTCAGGCCTTCAACACTCTTGCAGCTTACCTCTTTGGCAAGGTAATTGTCTTTTGTATCTGTTTATGTCGTGCAGTTTAAGGATCTTTAGAATGCATAGTAGCTGTTGATTTTGGTATGGGATTTGTCTGTCATGCTCTTGAATTGGTTGCATCTGGTTTTGGTGAAGAGGGATCTACATCCTGGCAACCAAAAATGGAAGAACCAAATGCTGCTTTGTCTTTTTTTGCCATTCACATTTAACAACCTCTTTAGGTGACGTTCCTTGAACTCTGTTGTTGCTCCAATTCTGCTCTTTCAGCACTCTCCTTGACATGGTGTAGTTGTGGGTGGTGTGTTGTAGAACACAAAGGAAACAGAAATGGCTATGACGACTCCTGTGGTTACACAAAGGGTGCAATCTGAAGGTGTCAAAATGGAGATGACCACGCCTGTAATTCAACAAGTGAGGACAGAATCCAAACATTTGCAGACAGACTCAATGATGCATTTTTGAAGATTTTCTCATCCAAGACCATATGACAAGGAACATGTGCAAAATGAAAGCAACTGCTTACATGGTTATGTTGCTGGCACATACTATAGTACTCAGAATTGCTAGTCTCATAGCAAGTTTAGAATAGCACGTTACAGAGCAAGTTTAGAATTTCAAGTTGCAGAGGAAATTTAGTTGTGTAGAGGATTAACCAGGATGCCTAATTTCTTTGTGCCAGGAACTAAACCATGTCTGAGTGGAAAAGATGGTCTTGATTTACCTCTTGCAATGTATCCTGTATATTGGTGGGTAGGCATCAGGGCAGGGACAATGGCGAATGTCATTTGTCTTACCAGCCAAGTACAGTGAAGACACACCAAACCCCAAAGACTCAACTGTCAGTATCAAGAGGATACCTGCCAAGACAGTTGCAGTCACAGTCTTTTCAGGTTACAGTTCTGAAATTGTTCTGCACATTCACATAACAGATGGTAGAGGAGAAACTCTTGTGGATTCACTGAAAGTAGCTTGGAGCTCTATGTTACAGTGGTATGACATTCAGCTTCATGTTTTTACTGGCACACTTGCATCAAGCTCTGCAGGAAACGTTTAACATTGTTTTGAGCTTCATTCCATTATTGTGATTTGAAATGTGAGGAGCTCTTTGAGTAGATGGATAGTGCAGTGATAAGAGGTGCATTGGTTTGTGGCAGGCTTTGTGACAGATGATGATGTTAGAAAGAAAGAGGAGGGGCTGCGCAGGGCTATTTTGAGGGATGGACAAGTGCGGGTGAAGGCAAATGCACAACCAGAGGTTGCTCAGGTGGGAGGAATGCACACCTTTGTTCCTCACTTTTGTACAAATCGTTTTGTGTTCATACGCTGATGCAATGTGCTGCAGGATTACGATCTGTAGGTAAATACAGAAAGATTCTTGCTTACTACAAGAGCAGCTAACATGAGCATGTTTTTTTGGTGATGTATGTGCAGTACAACCCTCCATTCACACCACCATTCATGCGCCGGAATGAACTTGCTCTCGAAGTAGAAGAGTTGTAAGTCAGTACATGTAAAGTGTATGACATAGAAGCAAACTGTTTTCTGTGTTTATATGTAAAGCTGGGGTTTGTATGAAGACATGCTTCTCTTTTCTACCAGTTTCCTGGATTGGATCTTGATGAAGATGGAACTGTACAGAAAGCACAAAAGATCAACATGAGGTTACCCATTATAGTGATGATTGTAGTGATGTACCTTCACTCTCTTGTTCCAGTTGACCTCCATTTTGTTGTCAGAATCACTAAGTGGCCTCTTAAGTCTGACAAGCACTCTCACATCTCACATTCACAAACAGAAAAATGTGTAAAATCCCTGGATGTGAGTGGTCAATCTCTTGAGCATTACCGCATCAGAGTATATGGCATCATCTATGATGCTCAATATTTGCGTGTGACACAAATTCCATTCAGGCAGGAAAGAAAAACCATGGCTCAAAAAACCTGACACAAAAGTCAGTTAGCACATCAAGGCAAGGCTCCAGAGAATTCCACGTCAAGCTTACCCCTGACAGAAGAAAACACTTTGTTGCCATTTGTTTGCAACTTCCAACAGATTTTGGAGAGAAAAAGACAAGATCAAGCGCAAAATCTGCGTGCTATAAAAAACCACAATTCTTCTTTAGACTCAGATCAAAGACTCTCTGCTGCAGCATCATCTCTCAAACACATTTCAATAAACCTCCAAACCCTTTTGGAGATCCAGAGATCTCTCTTTGTGTGTGTGTGTGTGTGTGTGTCTGTGAGAGAGGGAGAGAGAGAGAGAGAGAGAGAGAGGAATCCAACTGAGTACCTGTGCTATTGCAGCTGTTGGGTACCTACCTACAAAGGGGCTTTCCAGTGGGTACCCAAACTTCTTTCATCCAGTAGGTTGCAGGGAGCCATTTGTAACTGCTGGAGCCTGGCATCCAGTAGTGGGGGGGGGGGGTTGTGTTGTGTGATGGGTGCTGGAGAGAGGAGGACGACACTCAGCATGTCATGAGCAGCACAACAGCTATGGCAGCAAGAAGGTAAAAGCCTTACCCACTTTCTTTTATATGCTTCATTTCCATTTGCATCACATTTTATGCTCCCCTGCTCCCCTTTTGTGTTTGCTTGGATCTGCAATGACTACCACTACTACTACTATTACTACAGCAGTCATTCAATCTGTATATCCCTCCCAATAGTAGGTTGCTTGAAATGAATTCTTATCCATCACCCGTTTCTCTCTTCTTATGAAGATGGGTCACCTGGAAAAAGAAGTCCTTGCTTTCATGAAGGCTTTTGTGGTGGTGGAAGTTTGCAGTTTCAGGTAGAGAAAAATGTTTTTGCCCTACTTTTGCTTTCTCCTTGAGGAAGAAGAAGGAAGTTGCTGAACTCCTTCATCATCATTTCTTCTGCTCCTCCTGGTGAAGGATTTCAGCAGAGTCCAAATTTCTGCATACTGTATGTATACCACCATCATGATGAAGGGAGAAGACTTGGGTCATTGCAGATTTCTTGCTTTCTTGAAGGATACCTTCTAATAGAGTGAACTGGGAAATTGGGTTCTTGTTCATGAAAGAATCATGTGCAAAACATAGCTTACATAAGGGGGATTGTGCAGGCGGGGATTCTCCACACCTGCAGAAACTGCGAAGTTGGAGAAGGAGACCAGGGAGAAGATGAAAAGACTGGCAGAAGTTCGGGCTGCAATGGCAACAGAGCGCCAAGTCTGCGAGGAGCTCAGGTACACTCTTGCTTCCTCAACAAACTGTTTGTTTGTTTTGCTGCATTATTTTCAAAGCATATTATTGTGTCTGTGGTTTTCAATGCAAACTCACCACTAAGTTTGAATCTATTGCCTACAAAACACACCTTCAAAGTCCAGTTTTCCAAGAATATGTAAAATACAACACAAAGAATGCCATTTGTAAAGCACACATTAGAGGATTTTTCACAGTGGTGATGCTTGTGTTCCTGTGCAGAAGAGAAGCAAGCACAAAAGGCTGGTGGAGTGCAACAATGCCAGTACACCTTTGAGTCCTAATTATCCTTTCACAGCATACATTTTAAGATCTGCATTTGCATCCAAAACACATGAGCTGACTGACCATTTATGCCAATAGAAACTGTGTGTCAATGCAAATGGAGTGCATGATGTGTAATTGCGCAGAAAGGCCAAAAGGAGAACATGCATGAAAAAGGGCTGAAGTCGTCAACAAGGACTTTGCCAGTAGTTCCAGCCACCTCACTCAAGCTCAAACAGAGTTCCAAATCTTGTTGTCCCATTACCAATTTTGTTGGTATCCTGCATTGTCCAGCCTTCCATAACTTTCTCATGTTGTGGGTCTGGATTTGATGACTTTGTTTTCACCTATGGACATCAAGTTGGAGACAGAATTGATCAACACTTCCAATCCAACTTTTGGCGGCATGAGGGAAAACCAAATAGGAAACTTGGGAGAGCCTGTTGGATTTGAGAGCCAACTAATCCACAATGTTTCAGCAAGCAGCACATGCATATGTCCTGTTTTTTCTTCTTCAAGCATGATTCCTGAATAGCTTATATTGTGAAGGGTATTGTGTTGTTTACCATACTCAGATTGCTCTCAAGTTGAAAACAAGCTTGTGAGATCTCTGCCTGCTGCACAAGGCCCTGACATGAAGGCATTCAGAGAGTTTGATGAAGCAGCAAGCAATGCTTCATTTGCAGGAGCACTGGCAGAATGGCGCAATTCAGGCTCCACAACAAAGACAGGCAGGCAATTCATCTGTGAATTTTTCAAGAGTAGTAAGCTAACACTTAGATGTTAAGCTCACAACCAATTTCTACATCAGTTGCTTCAGTTATTGAGCGTCATTTCTGCTCCTGAGTCTGTCGGTGGTCAAAGGGTCATACATACTTCTGTTCTTCTATTTTGCTACATCAGCCATGATGGGATGTTTGCAATTTTGACATAAACTGTTTACAATGGCAGAGGTGCAAACAAGATTTGAAGGTGTGCCATTGCACATAGAAACGCAGCACAAACATCAATCACCCATTTCTGATACAGGTACCTCGACCCAAGCCTACACTTGAATTTTTTTTGGGTATGCAAAGCATACTCAGCAGTAATGCTGCCAACCTAAGCACTTTTTACTGATAAAATTTTCTATGCCTCTTTAGAAGCCAACATCATGACTGAGCCTTCTTCCTGTTGCTTCTGTAAAAGAGACAAACTCAGGACACAGATATTCTATAAAAAATTTCCCATATTTGTTGTTTACTTATCTGGACCCACCATTGGGAGCTGATAACATCAATGGGTAGTAAATGCAGCTAGTTGCTGCCATTCATGATGAAGGTGATTGTCACTAACCATATTGTTGTTCTGAAACAGAGAAGCTGACCCAAAGGATGACTCCCCCACCAACAGATCACTGCACAATGGGTATTCAGACAGAAAAACCGACAGTGGCCAACAGTGAAATTGAGAGTCCTGTTGTTCAACACACCTACTTCCAACATGTATGCCACTGACCTCAACCATTCCGGTTCCTCAAAGGTCTATGCTTGTTAGTGTGTATATCAGCAACAAAATTTCTGTTGCTCTTGTGTTTCTGCACTTTTTCTGAATAAATAATTGCCTTTTGTTTTGTCACTAATTTTTAGGCCAAATTTTTGGATGGCACTTTAGTGATTATAATCCATGGGTTCATATATCCCCACCCAAAGTCCATCTTTGATTGTACCCACTGTGGTGTGGTGTATGTGTGTCAAGGACAATATGGTGTCATGATTCTTCCCATGTTCTTCACATGCCAAATCTCTTGTGCATTTTGTAGCTTTGCATGCAAGACTCAAGGCGGTTTCTGCCTTAGTATGGAGGCCCAAGAACTTGGGTTATATATCAAATCATCGGGAAAATGCAACTGGTATCTGAGTTTTTCACGAAAAGAATTATATCAGTTGTAAAGACTCATTTTTTCTCTGCAACCTGACTTGAGAGACATGTTAATAATGCTTCCGCTCATCTAGATTCTAGTCTGAGTGCATCACCAGCTCTGAGATTTGGAGGGCCAACAACTAGAGGAATTGAGAACTGAGCAAAAATGCCTCATTTGTCGATTGCTGGTACATCAGGATTAAGCCTCAACAAGATTTTTCTCTTTGCACATGACACTATGAACTTTGATGTTCCACTTCCAAACTATGGAGCGTTCATGTCTAGTGTTTACATGGTTTTGTGAGTTTTGGGTTGCCAAAGCTTGTCTAGACTCCTAAAATGATAGATCCTTTCATGAATTTCCCCCAAATTCTTAAATAGTTTGTATATGAAACAACATACAAAATGAAGTTCTTTGAAGGATTCAAATACATTTGAAGGAAACATAACAAATAAAGTCAAGCTTTAAATTAACATGTAAATGCATCAAGTAGAGCTAGAGAATTGAGCACATAATTTGGATTTGAGCATGTTGGAAGATGGGCAATTCATTCTCATTCAATGGATGAAGAAATTGTTTGATTGTCCATATTTCTTTGTCCATAGTCAAATGCACTTCATCCACATTGTCCACTTTCATCCATACCACATGTTTGACAATTCTTTGCTTTAAGAAGGTTCTTTGGATGATTTTTTGGTTCATTACCCCAAAGAACAATTTGAGGGGGGGGGGGGCGTGAATTTGTGGGATTTCAATTGTTCCCAATGTGTTCTCACCAAGTTTTAGTTCCTAATGGCTTCCTAGCATGTTTCCCAAGTTCCCAACATGTTCCCAATACGATCTCCCTTTGTCCCATATGTTTTTTTTGGCTCAACATTGTCTTCTTGGAATGTTTTCCCCTTGGAGCCAATATAGGTGGGTGAATATTGAAACTTAGGCCCCATTGGAGCTTGAAAGCCCATCCATAATCATCAAAATTTTAAGAAATCCATGATTGGATGAAAAATCATTTTATAATCCAAGTTCACTTTAAAACAAGGTTGAAAGACCAAGGAACCAAGGAAATGTAAATGGATGAAAAATTAAGATTAAATGCACTTTGGATAGTATTTCATGGTCTTACAAACTTGCTACCAAGCTCACCTAATAGCAAACCTATTACACTATGATTGGTTAAACTTTGATGGTCCAAATTCAGATTTTTGTTTATAGCTTTCTTTTAGAGTTGTGTTGGACATTTGTTAGACCATGATCTCAAAAGGTCATTTATTAATCTACAAACTTTTTTGTCATTATTTTTCTTAAAATTTTTTTAATATTTTTTTTTGAAGGTGGGTGTGATGTTTATTAGCCATGATTGGTTGGATTTTTTTTACATAATTTTTTTCAAATTTTTTAATAACATTTTCTTGAAGGTGAGCAAAAAAATTTGTTAACCCATTGATCCAAAAACAAATTAATTGGCCAATTTTTTTCCATAAAATTTTCTCAACTTTTTTTAATTTTAAAAATAAAGAAAAGGTGGGTGCAAAGTTTGTTAGCCCATGAGCCCAAAAAAAACCCATTGTTTGGTCTTTGAGGGGTTTCAACATTTCCATGGTCATGGGTCCTCATCATAGTGTAAAGGGGGCCTTATATGCCTTTTATGTTTGGAGTGAATATTGGGAAGTTTCCAAAGTTTCAAAAATAAACAAATTGTGATAGGCAAATCAAAGAGGTTCATTGCAAAAAAAATATTGAACTTAAAAGGAAACCCCAACTTATTAATGTGGATTGCACTATATCACATAAGTGCAACTTAGTAGGTTCATCATTAATTGATTATGAAACAAAAAAAAAATCAGGACTTTTGGAAATTATTAAAAATTACTTAACAAGTAAAAATACACCTTAATTACATTAAAATATTAAGAGAAAATATATTAAACATTCAACATCAAAGTGTCAAACCTAGTAGGCTACTACATTATAGTTTAATTCACTCTTTTCATATTCCTAGTTTGTTCATGTTATGAATTGTAATTCATTTGGATACATCTTTGCCTCCCAAAGTAGGATTGCCCCAATTGTTGGAAAGAAATGGAGAAAAAAGAGCAAGTGTTGGATATTGTTGCATTTTGACTAGGTTATTAATAACCTACCAACTAGTTATTTATTTATCTTATAATTAGTTAAATTGATAATTTCATGATATCAAATTTTCAAATTTTAATAACCTACTTGGATGATTTGATTATCATCTAGGTAAGTTATCAAATTTTATACACTAATTTTTTTTAAACTAAAAATACCCTATAACTAGTGTATAATTGGTAGGTTAACCAATGGTTTTCAATTAGTAATTTGAAAACCTAACTTGAGCATAATCAATAGTTACTAATATACATTTTTTTTAATAATCTACCCAACACCCAATTTTTTTATATTGATATTAATAACCTATGTGATCCCCAAAAAAACAAAAAATAACCTACTCAATGATTATTGAAAAAATAAAATAATTGGCCAACACTATAAAAAAACCATGCACCATAGATGACAACTTTAAATGCCTCCAAGAATTACATTGGAAACCAATATCTAGGAACAAGAAAAATTACGAGAACCTATAAGAATCTATTCCAAGGAAAAAGGAGCAAATCAAAAGGAAGGCAGATAAAAGGAGGCAAAAAATTAAATAAATAAATCATGGTTTCCTTATTTAATTGAAGGAAATTTTTGAAATTGTTCATTGTTTAGCATAACAAAATTGCTAATTTCCGTGTTCAAAAAAAAAAAAAAAAAAAAAAACACCTATAAATATATAATAAGTAAAAAAATTATATGTGA
>Ga0116227_10007748_pt1 | contig 20729 bp, 21 predicted proteins | sample S1TSphgellanicum_FD_89693 | JGI IMG/M metagenome (GOLD analysis project Ga0116227, IMG submission 89693) | Host-associated microbial communities from peat moss isolated from Minnesota, USA - S1T2_Fb - Sphagnum magellanicum MG | ecosystem: Host-associated > Plants > Peat moss > Unclassified...
CCCTCCTTGCACAGGAGGCAACCGCAAGAAGCTCCTGTGATCAGCAGCTGAGAGCTCAACCAGGCTCTAGAGCTTTGCTGCTCAACATCATCATCACATTACAAAGCTCCCAAAATCTCCACACTCAAGTTTCAGACTCTCTAAATTTCAAACCTTAAAAAAAAATATAAATTATATATTGTCTTTTGCTCTATCAAAACTCTCATAATTTTAATTTTTAAAAATTTAGCTCTGAAGTTGCAAGCTCATAGAAGCTTAATTAATATACTAGACCCACCACCAGTTCAGCTGCTCCTGTTGCAATCGAGTAGCTTGTTGGGTGAAGATGGGTCATCACAAAATGGGAAATTTGAAACTTTGGTCACTATAATTCCAATCACAAAGTTTGCAACTCCTTTTTTTTTATACTTAACTTAAATTACTACCCAATTAGTTTATATTGATCATGGACTTTCTTTGTTTGAACTAGCTATCTAAGAGTTTGTTCAAGTGGGTTGGAAATTTTAAAGATCAGTTGGGAAATTTGAGCAAGGAAGTTGTTTTATTAAATTTAGTTAGTTACTTTCGATTATTTTGATTCACTGCTAATATAATTTTATTTTTGTAATATTCTTTCTCTTGAAAAATATTATTAAAAGAAGTATAATATATATATATATATATATATATATATATATGCTTTATCTCAAGCAAAAAAAAAAATCAATACATGCATGTGCATCACTTGCTTGTTTATTTGGCCATCGCTTTGCTTCATTAATCACTTGTGCTTTTGCCCATTTGTGCATTTAAACTTTGCTTGTATCACTTTCCCTCGTTGCATGTAAAAATCGCTACGTTGCCTACTTTCCATTGTCACTTGCCTACATTGACCATCTACGCTAACTCGCTTGTCATCGTTGTACACGCTCTATTTTGTTGCCTGCCTGCAGCTGTGCTTCGCCAGAGTTTGTTGGGCCCAGGGACTATAGATAGCATTGAATCCAACTTTTGGAAGTTTTACCTTATTAGAACCGGTTTCTTTGGTGAAAGTGTTTAGACTGTTTAGATATATTGGAACGGATTTTTTTGGGTGTCTAGAATGTGAACACAGTAGGTAGATGTACAACATCTTATCTATTGGCAGGGCCAGCGTGTTTGTGATGCCTTGTTTTTCTTCAAGTACTTACTTGCTACTTGCTTCGCCATTTGCAAGTCTCCTTTGTTAGACTTGTGTCTGTGAACCAGTTTCTTTGGTGAAAGTGTTTAGACTGTTTAGATTGGAATGGATTTGTTTTGGGTGTCTAGAGCGTGAACACAGCAGGTAGATGTACAACATCTTATCTATTGGCAGGGCCAGTGTGTTTGTGATGCCTTGTTTTTCTTCAAGTACCTGCTACCTGCTTGCTTTGCCATTTACAAGTCTTCCTTTGTTAGGCTTGTGTTTGTGAACCGGTTTCTATTCATAATAATAATTTTATTATTTTTATTGTTTCCCTAAGCTAGTCTATTAACTTTATATTTGCTAGCCTAGGGCATTTTTAACTATAATGATAATAATGCAGTTAATTACCCTATCCTATATTAACTAACTAAAGCTACAATCATAATAATAATAATAATAATAATAATAATAACTAGTGTGAACCCGGTGCATAATGCACCCGTCGAGCTCCCTTCCGCCCGTGCCCCCCTTCGTTCAATCCTTCCTCGTCCGTTCCCCCCCTTCGTGTTGGCCTCCTGCCCTGCTGGCCCCCCCTCGTCCCGTGCTTCACCGGGCTCTCCCTTCCCCCACCCCCAAAACATTCCACAGGGAACGAAAGCCAATGGGATTACGTCAGAGAGATAATGAAAGTGAAATGACGTTAGAGAAAAAAAAGCTGCATACAGAAAGAAAGAAAAACTGTGAAAAAGAAGAAGAAAGAGGGTACCAAAAAAAAAAGGGCCACGAATCGAAAAAAGTAAGAGATAAGTAAAAGACAGACTGACACACTGACGGATGTAGTGAATTAATATATAGAATTCGTATCAATATAAATAGTTGATATTATTAATTTATTAATTATTTTGTTGTTGTTGTTATTCATATATATTAATATTTATAATATTATTATTTCTAGATATTATTTGATACAACATTTAATATAATTAATAATTATATTACTATGTTAGTATAACAATTAGTTATTAGGCAATAGTTGCAACCAAGTTGTAATTAGGATGCAATTGAAATTTTTATCTTGTATTGTTTGTCTTACTTTTTAAGTTTATAAAATATATAATTAAAGTGCGTTAAAAATATTAAAAAACAAATGGCATTTGACATGAATCAATAATAGAGGTTTGGTTTTAAATGTTAAACTCAAAATAAAATAAGATTATCCCAAATTATCTATCTAGGCTTACCTACCTACTTACTTAGGCCTACCTACCCACCTACCTTAAACTTACCTCTGTAGCTACCTAAATTTATTTAACTATTTATTTATCTAAGTGTCATCTTTTAACATTCTATCAATTGATCTAGATTAAATTAATTAAATATTAAAATAAGATTTAAAATTGTGATGTGTCATGAAATAATTGATTGAAACCCATGGAGACATGTCACAATACAAAAAAGATTAATTTTAGTTACACAATTGTATTTCATATATACAACTAACCCTCCATGAATATGATGGATGAAAATGAATAATGATATTATATAAACATATCAAGTATAGAATATTGCATGCAATTAAAAATCACTTGTGACTTGTTTTAATCACCTATGGTAATTTTGTTTTGTTGCATGTGTCATTTACAACTAAAAATTAGTTGCAAAGGATAGTTGCAAAATGCCAATTTTTTTACTAATGTTTCCTAAAGAACCTACAAGCAGATAATTGAAGACTTTTATTGCTTTATATAGGCTTATTATATTTATTTTATACATGTCGAAATCTTCAAAATCAAAACTAAGTTGCCAAAATAAAATTCCCAAAACATATTATATATTTTACAGGTTACTATCGAACCTGCCAAGGTACTAGTAGGCTAATATATACATCCATATTGTAATGTAAAATCATTTAGAATTGTCAAAATAAGCAATTTGGCAAGAACAACTCTTGATGTTACCTTGCACACATTCAATTTATTACAAATTCGAAAGAGGATTGAAAATCTCCTCCAAATGGAATTATAGTTCTGTAAGCTTTTGTAAAATTAATTATGATTTTTTGAAAGTTTGTGATAGGGTAAACCAGCTGGTGATCAAACACTTAAGTGCTTAGGGCATGTCGAATCCAAGGGGAGGGCTCTGTTGTTTTTGGTCTCCAAACAAAACTTAAACCCCTTTTATTGGCACATTTAGTGCACTAAAAAATTGTCAAAAAAAGAGAAAGAATTGAGAAAGTTATAGCCCTCCAAATTAGAAGGGGTCAAAAACTCAAAAAATAAATCATCAAATGTTACAAAGGCTGGTTTGCAAACACCCCAAAAAATTCCTTGTATGTTGCTCTGTTGCTATTAGAGTTCCAAGATGATTTGTAAAGCTTGAGAAGGTGCTCCTATAACATTTTAAATCACTCAAAATGGAGAAGAATTGGAAAAAAATCTGCCAAAGTGTTTGGTCATAGGCATGCGATGGATGATGGGCCGGTTAAGAACACTCCATTCCTTAACCATAAAGAACACTCCATTCTTCCATATGTAGTAGGCCATGAGAAGTAGTGTTTTTCTTGCACTTTTGGAGATTTTTATGGGTTGTTATTTGTATTAAAAAAAAAACGAATTTTCTTTTTTCACACATAAATGGCGAAAATAGTAAATTTTTAAAAAATCCTTTTGGCTAAACTGACACCTTCATTTTTTAGCACATGTGGTGGCAATGACAAACAATGTGGCCATGAAAAGATAAATGATATATAAATTTGTCGAAAGTCACACATTTGAAGACCGACTATCAGATGTAAATTGAAACCTAAAATGAAATTTAAAACATTAAAAAAAAAAAACTGAATAAAAACCAAAACTAACTCACATAATAAAACTCTATTTCAATTTTGTTGCAATTCTACAAAATAGCCAAACTTAGAATTTGGATTAACATCAATGCAAGATATTTTTTTCAATGAAAACTTGAAACAACACATATTGTCATGGAAAGAATGTACAAAAGAGAGGTACAATCCTTTTCGTAGAGCTTTGAAGGAGTAAAGATAAGGAGTAAAGATTTGGAGAATCACAAACACAACAAGAGACAATGCAAGTTCATCCTAACAATATAGTGCGACAAGATGTACACTCCATACATGTAATGACGATGAGACCCCTTAGCCTTCCAATGAAAAATGAGCAAAGTGAGAAAATTATTTGGATGACTTGAGTTTCTATGTGATGATCTAAACTATCATTATTATTGTGTATTGGCTACCATGGCATGAAAAGTAGATGAATCCAAACAATATTTTCATTTTTTTCCCCTATGATTTTCCTTATTACTTTTAGCACCTTTCTTTTTATCATAGCATTTCAACTATTTTTAATCACCAAAAAAACGCTCGTGCTAAGAAATCTCTAGAGGTTATTTGTAGTTGGATATGTAGTTTGGATATTGTGCAAAACTAGGACCGAAGGTTCTCTTCAAAACAAAAACCCAATCAACATTGTCATATACCTATTAAATGGACTTTTTACTTCCTAATGTCCTCTAGAAAACTAATTTTGTGACTTCACAAAAGTGTGATCATTGAGCTGCTCTTCACATTTCAAGGGTATGGCCTGGCCTCCTCCAAAAGCTTGCATCTTCTAGAGGACGTCATTTTATAGGGTTTAGGGTTTATGGTTTTCAGGTTTCAGGGACAAGTTTAGGGTTTCACGAGCCCAATGTGATTGCCCAACCTTCTAACTGATGACTGTAACATGTGCAAATGTGGTTGTTGCCCAAACCCGTTCCCAAGGTTTGACAACTAGGTACTCACATAATTTTGTGTCCATGCTGCCATGACTTCAACTGACTTCATGCGCTCCTGACCACGGGTGTAGATATAAGCATATAATAATCTGCCCAAAACTTCAGGCAGACCATTAATACAAAATCAAGTTTCTATCAGATTTTCAGAAGCCATAGGAAGACTCAGTCAGGATGGTGGCTAGCACTCGAAGAGACAAATAGCTAAATTTCAAGAAATTATATTGTTGAGAGCATGATGGATTAGAAGCCTTTTTTGTGAGCACAAAACTCCAAGCTTGACCCAGAAATTAAAGGTCCACAAAATCTTTGGAATACCACAATCCCATGCACTGAAATGGCAGGCACAGAGGGCAGAGATTTTAAAGGTATGATACCAACAACTCTACAGCTTCCCTCAACGGAATCGCAGCTTCAAGTTTGACACTAGAAAATGCTTCACTCTCCCCAGTATGTCCTGTGCAATAGCCTTGCTCGCAGTGATACCAATCAGAAATTCATCTGCAAATCTTACATACCTCACCCTGATGTACTCAGGATCCTGGTGGTTCTGTTGCCGTCGTCCAGGCCCAGCTCCCCCTGTCCTTGCAATCCCTGTTAGGTCATCACGTTTCTTTGACCCAACATTCACCTCCGATTTAATTCTGGCTATTTCCAAATCCAATTGGTGGTAGTATATATTGCAGAGAAGGGCCGAGAGTAAACTTCCATTCTCACACATGCGTCCTCCCATGTCAACAATACCTACTGCTAACATCTGCTCCAACATATTGAGAAGTCTTTGATCCTGTATCCTCTCTGAAAGGATGTCCAAAAGCCTCTTTTGGTTTGAAATGCCATACCTATTGTCAATCTCTACATCAAGAAACCAGGAAGTTCCTTTCCAACCATTCTTGATGGCCTTCAGAGCTGAGTGGCGGGACTTGCCTGGTCGGAACCCATGAGAGTCCTGAAGAAACATTGGATCATATATGCTCTCTAATTCAACTCTGATAGCTTCTTCTACAATCTGGTCCCTCAGACAGACTAGTGCATGAGATCGCATCTGCCCACCTACCCCAGGTTTCCTCATGTCAACTTCCTCCACAGGTGTGAACTCATACTTGCCTGTCTTCAACAAATGTGCTGTATGATTGAACCAATTCCAGTCAAAATCCTCCCCTACTTCACCCTCGTTTAGATAAGCAAACTGCAATCTGGCTTTGATGCTGCCATAGCTTGCTAAAAGCGCATGTGGGTCAGCTATTCTATCAATGATCTTGTGTACATTTTGATCTACCCTTGTGGGTGACAAGCTAAGATTTTGATGGTCTGCAGGCTGAAGCTCAGTAATGTCAGCAAACCCCTCTATGTTATCAAATCTATCCATTGTTGGCTTGAAAAAATGTCCATCATCCCTTCTTGAAATACTGGTGGATGGATCATACTCATTGTCCTGACTGCTGACATTCTGGTGTCTCTCCTGACCAGAAGGATTTTGCTGTAGACGCTTCAGGGCTGCTGCCTGAACTTTGAGCTCATCACATGCCTCATCAATGCTAAGTAGAAAATTCTCATATGCACCTTTCACTCGCAGTGGAAGGTATGCCCACCCTTGCCTACTAAAGTGGTCCTTCTCTTCTTCTAAAAGTTTCTTGAGATGGTTGCGTGACACTGTGGGGTCTCCTTCTGTTAAGTTCAAGGCTGTCTTCATCCCTAGTACTGCGGCTTTCTTCACAACTACCTGTCGTCCATTCTGGGGGCTTGATCTCAATGTGCTAATGGCTTTTCTGTAGCCACGGATCCATGCTTTCAAGACCAGACGTTCAGCTTCTTTTTCCCAGGAGGTTTGCCGTTGCTTTTGCAGCATGTGCAGCCGGTGAATAACACGGCGCCGCTTCTCTAGCCCCTTGGCTTCACGACGTTTCTGTTTCGACATGACCACAGCTGCAATGTACACACCTAGAAATTTCACCCTGCTGGACATTGCATGAACCAAAGCACCTTGAGCCCTTATGGACCTGCTTGTCCTTGATGTAGTCGGATCTTGTTCCATAATGTGAGCCGTTTCTCTTGTTGATGTTGTAGAATCTTGTTCCAAAATCTGAGCTGTTTCTCGTCTAGGTTGAGCCTCTGTGCTCATGCTGCTGGAGGTAGACCCCAATTGTGAGCTGTGCACAAAGACTCTGAGCTTGTCTATAAGAGAGAACTGCTGCTGCAACTGCCCATCTCGATGATGATGTGATGATCCTGCTGCAGCAAAGCAAGATCATCATGTTGCACCATCTGGTCTGCTAACAATAAACCCTAGATCATGGAAAAAAAAAGAAACTTGCAAAAGAAGATTGTTGCCGCCACATTCATGCTCTTGACTTTTGATCCAAAAATGAATCAAAGAGAGAATCATCTGTCTTTCTCTCCAATAAATCTCTCATGATAACTGCTCAAAAGAATTCACAGTTTTTTCCTTCTGCATGCATACAGACAAACTAAGCAAGCAAGCCGCTTACCCCAGGAGGTAGATGGCTGCTCCTTCATGTGCTGCGTGCGCGCGTTGTTGAAGTCTTTGCAGAACGCCATAAGGTTGAGCCGATGCTGCTGTCCCAGCGCTGGACTCACTGGCGTCGCCAGCTTGGCTTGCCCCGCATTCACCACTAACCTGATCAGCGCCGACACTTGCCGCTCCTTGCCTGCCATCTCCCCTCTCTCTCTCACGGAGCGTAAGGATTGTAAGCAACCCAAGCAGCTCTCACATCCCTAACGCCAACGACCACGACTACGGTCTCGGAGGAGAGAGAGAACCCTCGTCGCGGATGTGCATTCTTCTTCCCGCAAGTGCGCGAGAAAGCTGGCTGTAGATAATCGGACTGGGAAAAAGGAATGAGCTTAGAATGTGTATCACGCGGTCGAACATCACCAGTGCACATCATGCATCATCACACACTTAGCAAAATGCAGATCACAGACAGAAAGAAGGGAGACAGTCAAACATCTACAACAAACAGCCGCGCACAAATGGCTATTGCAATGACAGCAGGAGGAGCAGCAGCAGCAGTATTTGTAGCAAGGGCAGGAGCCAATCTTCCCATAGGAGTAAACAACTCTCAACCCATTCATGGTTTCCTTCCAGTGGACCTTGGGTTTCAGGAACGTGTGAAAGAATGATACCAAATCCTTCAAGAAAAAACACAAGTTTGGTTTTAACAAGAAAAATGCAACTTCAGTTGCTACAAGGAAATTTTTTTGAAGTTGATGATGGTCAGAAAGAAAGCTTGGATTGCTTTGGAGGTGGAGCCACCAAAAGAGGAGACCCAAACTTCTGACTCTGTTTTGGGGATTTACAGAGAATAATGAGGTTTCGAATTCCTGGGCAGCCATGATTGGTCTTTTGGGCATCACTGTTGTTAAAGCTGTAAGCAGTCTTACTTACTCTCTGTGTTTCCTTGAATTTTGCAATTTGCTAGGTTACTAAAACACATCAAATGCTGTCAACATATTGACAACATATGCTTGTGTTTTTTCTCTTATTTCTTGGGTTTTGCAATTTGCTAGGTTACACAAACACATTGAATGCTGTCAACATATTGTCTACATAAAGCTCATGTTTTTTATCTGTTTTCTTGAGCTTTGCGACTTGCTAGTTATAACAACACATCAAATGCTGAAACATGCCATCACCAACAGTGTTTTGGTGAAAGCTTGAGCTCAAAGCAGCTTTTGTGTTTTTTGGTGGCATATGGTGGTGGTGAACAGATTATAAACAAAGGCATTCTGCAATTGCTGGGTTATAAACAGATTGGAAAGGGACTTGATCCTCCGTTGTGACCAGGTCTAGCAAATGTTCACCCTGTGCTTTTATATGTGAAGTGCCAAGGTTATTAGGTCTCAGTGTTAGTTTCTTTGCATGTTACTGTGCTAGACCATTTCAATGAAAAGAATGCTGTCATATGTACCTTCTTTGTTGTAGGCTGAGTTTTCCTCATGATTTCCTTGAGAAAGAACTTTTTATGTAGCGTTTTATCCCTGGTTTGTTTACTGATTGTGATGTGATTTCTAGATGGTTTTTCGTTCATCTCTTTGGTTGAGGTTGCAGCAATCTCCTGCAATAATTGAACACATTTGAAGCATGTTTGGTCAAAATCTGCCCCATTTTTGCCACTTTTGTGAGAATGCAATATCAGCCTTTGATATCCTTTGCTGTGTGTGTGTTTGTGTTTGTGCTGGTACATTTTTGCATCTCCGAAAGGCTTATTAGACAAAACCATAGTGAGTTGTCCATCAATCCCCTCAAAGATTCTTCGTCAACAAATTGGGCTTGCAAAATGTGTTTCCTGTGCTGCAGAAAGATGCTATTGAATCTGGGTAGATGGTGGCAATGGGTATAGGATTTAGGTCCTTGTACTTAGAAGCTGGCAAAGTCAAGGCAGTGGTCCCTGAGATGGAGGAAGATAAATTGAAGCATCCACAACACTAGCAATGTTTCATTTATAAACAATGGATGTGCTGCTGAAAAATTCTGTGAGAAGGAACACCAAGGTCCCATATATACATAAACCTGCAATCCTTTTAAGAAGCACATGGGTCACTGTTTCTCCTCCCACACCACAGTACTACTGGCCCTACAAAACCAACATGTTTTCCCTTGTTGAACTATGAGTAATTGTTTTGATCACTGATCTGAAGATTTTCACTAGAAATGGGCATTATTTCTTTTGTGCACCTGCTGCAAGGATTAGTCTACCAGAAAGATTCTGAATGACTATCCAATATGACCATTCTAAGTGACAACTTCCATTATGAATGTCATGTTCAAGAAATTGCAGACTGAAAATTTGAAATCTCATGATCAAGGGAATCACAAACTGAAATTTTGGTTATGCTGATTGCAGCACCACAATGCAGAGATGGCCCTCACAAATTCACCAGACATAGCAAGTAGAAGGGAGAGTGGGTTGCAGCAATCTGTAGAAGAGCGGTTTCTCCCCAGAGCTACAGTGAGATCCCCCTTCTTGATAGAACAAGAATTGCAATTCCTAAGAGCTGAGGCTTCCAGTGCTAAACTTGTGGAGAAGTACATTTCTAAAACTTTTGTGTGGAAATTTCAGCACACAGCCCAGGGCTCATTTAGAATGAGAAACAGTTGTTGCCTAGGAGGAGTCTGAGGAGGAGGGGACCAAGAGATTACACACTCCATAAGCCTGCATCCTCAGATCTTGTCTAGAAGAAAAAGGTGAGCTGATAAGCTTTTTCATCGTGCATCATCAGTTCATGCTCTTTCCTCATACCACTTAATCCTCCATCTCATGCAACTCAAGGGATTAGCTTGCCAATACCTCCTGCAGTGTTTTGCACATGGTGATGGGAAGTGCAGGTGTCATATGTAAACTGCACTTTCTGTTGCAATGCACATTGTTTCAGCTTCCTAACCTACCACTGCATCCATTATGTGAAGAAAGACAGCATGAAAAGAAAGACAGCTTTGTGAATCTGAAAGGAAAAACATTCTGATGATCCTTTTCTGGCAGCTACATGACACAAGACAACTGGCCAAGAACAGGGCATTGTAGAGAGACACACTCTGCTGAAATCAATGGCTAACAAGTGCAATGTAAAGCAGGAAGCTCCTGACAACAAAACCAGATTTGGAAAGTCAAGACCCAGAGCAGGTACTCACTCACTTTCAACATCTTTGCAATCAGAATGACTGCATTTGAAACTTTTCTTCTTCTTGGGTTCAAAGCAGAATCTGCATTGTCCTCAAGTTTCATTGCAAAAAAAGAGGAGTTGCTGGGAGGGAGGCTGCCAGGGATTTCTTCTCCAGCAATTCCTCCTTCACCCAAGTTTTCCACACTCGAGCGAGCACCCATTTGATGAATACAAACAGGTGATGCAAAACAGAAATACCCTCTCCAATCTGAAAGAAAAAAACACCTACATTGCTTGCTGCTGCTGCTGCTGCTGCACAATTTACCTTGAAGCGCATTCTGCGAAAACCCTAGCTGCTGAGACCTCCAATTCCTTCCTGATGGCATCGTCCATGCATTGAATTTGCATTCAAGCACAGTAGTACAGGGAGCCAGCAGCAGCACACCGAGCAGGAGACGGAGACGGAGAGATTTGTGCTGGTTTTAGTCATCGTCTTTGTATTCTCTGCGATCCAAGTAGCGAGGTTGAATGCCAGTGCCCTGGCAAGTGGTGCACGTCAAGGATCCGGAGCCCTCGCAATTGATGCACTTGGAGACTTCCTTCTCCCCAGCCCCCAGCTCCACCGTGATGTTGCCTGCGCCGAAACAGAATCTGCAAGTTTGCGAGCCCGTTCCTCGGCAAGGGAAGCACGGCTGGTCGTTCCCTCGAGTCTCCGCCGCCTTCAACTGCGTCTCGTAGAAGATGGGTATGCCGATACCCAGTGCAAGCCCCGCCACTCCCACGCTAATTGCCAACAGACTGTCTTGATCCAGCTCGAATGCTCTCACCACAAATTTCTCTCCTCTGGCTGCTGCTCCCTCCAATCTTGCAGATCCGGAGCTGCCTACTGCGATTCCCAGATGCGCAGTTCCGGATCCCAGAAACTGGGTACTGAGCTTTGGGGTCGAATTCGCAGCAGCGTTGACGCAAGCAGGAAGCGAGCGCTGAACAAGGGAGCTACAGGGACAGAGGGATGCGGAGGAGGATGATGCCATTGCTGCTGTTGCCGTCATCGCCATCGCACCTGCTGCGAGCGCGTGGGTGAGTGGCAGCGGTAGACGCAAAGAGAGAGATGCGCTTCTGCGTGGATATGGGTCGCGCTTGCGCGCTTATGGGCTCTCTTATCCCGTACGCCTTCTTCGCCGTCTTCTCCTGCGCCATAGCGGATAGCGGATGTCGAAGAAGCGCAGGAGAGCAGCCCATAAGCGATCAGCCCATACCTAGCTGCTTGGATGGATTCCTGCAAGAAACGTAGAACCAACTGCCATCGCCATTGAATCTCAATGCCATGATGATGAGAACTTTGCATTTGTCAGGTCAAGATCTCACCTGTTTTTCTCTGACTGTGTCTCTAGGTCTCTGTGTCTCTCTCTCATGTGTTTAGGTGTGTGCTGTCAAACCAAGCAAGAACCAAAGGAATCTGTAGAGCTTCTTTGCAGTTCTACAAAAGTTATCAAAGCCCCAGTGACATTCAAGTCTTGATTGCGGGGGAGATTTGTGGCCATAATTTGCAAAAGAACTGGCACTGGCTGGTGATGACAAGAAGCTCTGCATTGGTGACATGACAAGAACCTGAGCAAGAAGCTGACAAGAAGCTGGGCATTGGTGGTGGTGGTGGTGGTGGTGGTGATGGGCATCATCAATGCCTGTCCTTTGTGCATCATCAGGTAGACTTTTCTCTATGGGGACATTGCAATGTCTGAATGGCACCCAGCAGCACCTACCAATCTTCAGAGCTGAAAGGTATAGATAGTCTCTCTTGCTCTCTTGCTAATTTCCTATTCTGTATTCACATGTTGCCTCCATGTGCGCATGTGGACATTCTTGGTGATGCTCTTGCTCTCTCAATTATTGAACGAGAAAATTTCATCACATGGCTGTTGTTCATGTTATGTAATGCAAATTGTGTTATAGCATGAAGCCTTTGAACATTTGTAGCAGTGAATTGTGCAGTTTTGCGGGAGAGTTACAAGCTGTGATCCAGGATCTAGACTTCAACATACAATGAATTCAAACTGTTCACAGACTTGGAAGAGCAAAAACACTAGCCAACAACACAACATGATCAAGAGCTTTTTGCACCAAGCTGGATGACATGGGGTGTCTTCTAAAGCAGTGCAAACTCCATTTTGTCAATATGGAATTTCTCTCTCTCACAACTTGACTTACACAATTCATGTCACCCATTTCAGCATTGGTTATTTTATTCATCAGCACGATTTCATTCATCAAATTTAATGTGTATTGCCAGTGAAACGTGTGTTAAATTTTCATAAACGCACAATAGAATTCATATTATGTATTGAAAATTTCATCTAAAAGATTGGTCTACAAGATTGGTTTTAGTGATGCAGCCACATTTCAGCCACCCATGAACAATTCTTTACAATCAAATTTATCAATGAAAAATGTTTCATGAATCCATTTGGTGTAGGTACTTCATTGTTGATATTCATTTATTTATTGATAGATTTTAACTATTTTGCAATCTATTTTGTATCAGTTTATCTATTTCTTTGGCAATTGTTGGCTCAAATAGTTGTGTGTGACATCACTGAATTTGGAAAAACAGTGGAAAACAACATTGGAGAAGTATTATGGCATTGTTGCATTTGTTTTGGATCCATAAGAGTAGATTCAGACATGCCGACAAAAAAATTAGATAACCTAATCAATTATCAAGATACATCACATTTTGCATTTTCTCCCCAGTACCAAATATTTTATTATCATCCAAATTGTGCAGTACTGCTTAGCAATATACATAAAATGTAGTTAATCATTTCCAAAAAACCAAAAAAAATCATCTTGCTAACAAACGACCCAATCTGATCTTTAGGCAATTTTTTAAATGATATCAGAATACGCTACAGTAATTGAAGAAAATACCACTAGAGCTTTACTGAAAGGAAAGGTTACTAGGACCCAGTGATGAAGCATCAGATCTCACCTATAAGACAGAGCTGGTTTGCTGGAGTGCACTCTCAAAGAATCCACCCCATTGATTTGGAGCTTGTGCCAGAGGAGGTGCAAACTGCATGATGATATCACACAATGTTATCACACCCGTTAGTCTTCCCTTGTCATCCACAATAAAACTCCGATTGCTGTGAGATTGCACTAGCTTTTCCATGGTGGTTTTCAGACTATCACTCGGTAGACTCACTACAGGCTGGGTCATCTTGGGTCTCGATACTGAACCCAAAGTAAGTGCAGTTGTTGAAATTACAGCTCCCAAGTCTTCCTCCATGGAACCTTGAGTAATAATTTGGCTTTTCTCATCAGCAGTTTCCACCTGTAGAAAGTCTTTCAAGAGTATCTCCCTGCAGACACACACACAATTGATTATCAAATAATACTGTGAAGTTCCAATTCTGGCTCAAAAGGCAGCTGAAATACTAACGTGTTCTGAAACTGTATGACAATACAATTGAGGAAAACCACTTTTGGTGTGGGAAAGGGACCTGCGCTTGTTGAACAGATTAGGCTGATCCAAGAGAATCAGCAAATCTGTGTTGCGGAGAGTACCAATGATGTGCTTAGATGCAGTGTCAGTGACAGGGATAGCACTCACACGGTGCTTCCACATTGCTCGAAATGCTGTTATTAATGTATCATCACCATTGACACCCACCAGTGTGCCTGAATTGTGCTCCAGTTCAAATCTGATAAAAAACCAACATCCACACATCAAATATCCTTTTCAAGTTCACATTCTTGGCACTCTTGGTGTTACAATCCTGGCCATATGCAGAAATTCAGCTGACACACCTTGAATATCATGGCTTTGATACTCACAAGATCAAGCTCAACTGAATTCTATATAGTCTAGGGACTAGAACCCATGGGCCCTGATATTAAAGCTTGAGACTCGAACAGAATATATGCAGGTGAATTGAACTGACCCCAAGTCACTGAGGGGCTTCTCTGCAATGAGGTCAAACCAGGTCAGCCCATCACACTGCAATAGCAACTGCACAGCTGCGTCCTGTTTTCACCAACCATAAAAAAATGGTGTCAATTACATCAATCTCAGATGTCTGAATCTAATTTAGTCCTGCAAATCAACAAGTTTTCTGAGAACAGTAGACTCATTACCTGAGTGATGAATCCTTTCACAGTAGCATCTTCAGATTCTGCAGCAACTACAGGTACAGCCTGCAAATGATGTTTGGAGAGGAGGAGCAAAACATGCAATAGTGAATCATCAGGCCGCACTGGTAGAAAGGGACCCCACCGGAAGGATCGTGACAGAGCACCCACCTGTGCACACATGCTCACTCCCATGTCAGCTATGAACTGATGAATATGTTCTGCAATTTGTATGCCAACGCCTTTTCTCAAGCAGGTTATTCATTATTCCAACTGCTGTTTGCTCTCTCCTGCAAGCAATGTAGCCTGGGTTTTTTGGCAGTTGGTTACTGAGTTCAAAATGACTCAGGTGAATAGAACTTCAAACAATTCCTCATTCAATACTGTTGTAGTCAGATTCCAGTCATAGCTTTTCTGATTCAAACTTGATGGTATGAACAAAATTTTCAAACCATACATTTGTAGACTTCACACTGTCAAGTTTGTTGAGAAGGCCAAAGAAACCGTCTTCCAAATCATCATCTGCTGGCGAAGAAGTGCTTTGTGTGCCTCCACTCACTTGCTCTGCCCTCATCATCTTGCCTAAAGATGCGGTGGCATTGTCTGGTGCATCTGTGGGACTCAATATCATCCCTGACACTTTCGCGCTTTCTTCTGCATCCTCAAATTCCTACATTTGGGCAACAGCCTTTAGAGTTCTTTTGTACATCCAGTCTCACTGATGGAAAAAACAGAAAACGGAGTTTCAGTGGAGCTCAACAGCTTTGTACCCTGACAATTCTTTTGTGTCATTTTGAACAACAACCAGAGGTAACAAACTTGCACAAAACTCAGTAGTGATCTTCAGATAGAAATTGATTCAATCTGGATTTGATGAAGTACCTCAAGAGCCCAGAGAACCATACTTGCAAAATCAATCAAGCCAACATAGCGATCCGTCAAGGGTGCACTATCAAGTCTGTGTGGATCACGCACTGGTGCTCCCAGCACCCTCTGCTTGTACAAAAGCTTGAGAGCATCACCAATTGTGTCATTCGCAGTCACCTCCACAACTGGTCACCACAAAAGAAATCAAAAGAAAAACTTTGCACCTTAGCTCTTTCTCCACTTCTTTCTTTCAAAACCTGATACATTTGTGGAACAGCCTGCTTGAGAACACATATGTATGAATGAACGATTTTTTGAAGTCTGAGATATCAAGATGAAGAGGAAAAAAAGTATTTGAAAACTGCAAACTTCAAAGGTCAGGAGCAGAATGAGATTAACATCTTGCACGAAAACTGAGGAGCAAGGGAAGCTCTGAAGCTTTGTATCAAGGAAGCTATGATACTGTGGAGATGAAAAAGATGGCACGTAGGCTGCAATTCATGGATGAGCAAGCATCAAAGAAGAGGATTCAAAGGTGGTCGAGGATCTACCTCCAGCATTGTCGATGCCAGGGACGGAGAATAAGGGGATGCGATCGAAGAAGACTTTGAGAGCTTCGGTAGGCTGTAGCGCAGTTCCTGCTTTCTGCGCTTGCTTGTCGTGTCTTCTGTCTTCTTTCTCCAGCCTCTGCATCACGACTTCCTTTTTCTCCAATATGCCGCGCTCCGTCTCTGACACTAGTCTCTCCATCTTGCTCGCCTTGCTTTTTTTTCTCTATGTCCACTCTTGCTGACACAACAACCGCAGCAAAGTAGAGAGAATTCTACGAAAATTCTTCTTCAAGGAAGAACCAAAAACAGGATCTGAAACTACAAAGCTTCGAAACACCAAGAAAACAAATAAGCCGGCTTTTCTTATTCCAAGTTCAAACAGATCCACTCGCCCAGCTCGATGCTCCAAAACTTTGCAATCAAAGGAAAAAAATCAAGTCGACTTCCTCAAAACACTACAGAAACTCGAACTTCTTCTGACAACAAACAGAACAATCGATTCCCGAACTATCGCAAAAGAACTCGCAACGAGTCTACACAGCTGACGTACCAGCTTTCAGACTAGTAGAAGAAACCAAGAAGCAGTTCCCTGCAATCTTGTGCAAAACAAAACCAGCTGAATCGCGATAGGTACGATCAACATTTCCGACCCGAACTTAGCAAGAATAGAAATCTTCGATAGTATGTCCACAGAAATCACGAGAATACAAGGCACTCTTTCAGATGATACCGGAGGCAGAAAGAGATCCGAGTCACAGAGACGAAAACAAAAAATCCGCACTTCCTCCAGACTCTGGCGCGCGACGTGTTATGCAAAGAACTGCTGAGCGAAATCAGAGAGAAAACGAAGCGACAAAAAATATCGCAACACTTACAAACAGGCAGTCGAATTTTGTTGCCAACTCTTGCGGGCTCCAAGTCTCTCGAGTTCCCGCAACGTGTCCACCGTCCGGAATGTATGTTCTGTCTTCCACGTGGTCGTCATTCCTTGCTCTTCCTTCCTTCCTCTCTCTCTCTGTCTCTCTCTCTCTCGCGCCTTCCTTTGTCCTCACCGTTCTTCCTTCGTTTCTTCCTTGTTCACCGTTCTTTCTTCATCATCCACTGCAGGTGTGTTTTTTTCTTTCAATTTTGTGATGTAGTCACAGTGGCAATTTGTAACCATCATCCACAAGAGGAAAGAGCCAAATTTGGCTACATGTCAGAGAGGATAGTAGGCATTTTTACTTCTATGTTTTGGCCACCTCCAAGAACCCAGTGTCTAAATATGGTGACTTCCAACATCTTTATTACCTTTTGAATAGGAGAAGGGCCTGAGTACAGGCCCATGCCCGAGGCTGGTAGGCCAAGGGAGTGGGTCGTAAATCGCAGAAGGGCCTGAACTCAGGTCCTTTTCCTAAGTAAAGCAGAGTTTTCCTGGTACCTTCCCCTGGTTGTAAATGGCAGAAGGGCCGGCCTGTACTCAGGTTCTTTTCCTAAGTAAAGCAGAATTTTCCTCGTACCTTCCGCTGGTCAGAAGATCCCAGTACAGCCTGGCTGGTACCTCCACCAGAAGATCCCACTTGCTGAAAACAGGTTTCTTCAGGCAGGTAAGGGAGCTGAAAATACAAAGGAAAAATCAAGGCAGTGCTTTACATTTACTGTTAGGCAATTATTGCAATTTTTGGGGATTTTTTTCCCAAAACACATGAAACTTTTGGCAGAATACTCTTTTTACAAGTACTTTTCACAAAATGACGAAAATTCATCACCAAAAAAATCACTGCTCAGAGTGTGGCATCCTAAAAGGCATTTAAAATCTTAGCCCAGTACACTTCTTGCTCTGCCACAATTCCAATTTTTGTGTAAAAGAATGGTGACCGACTTTGAGCAGCTTGTGTGTTCTCCTCACCCACTACAAGATTTGGCACCAATATTCACTAAGAGAATAAGATAGTATGTCAGAGGGCAGAACTTCGTAGAATGTATAAACAATCTCCAAATCAGCTCGATCAAATTAGTTTACATGGATGATGCAAACACAATAAGCAGTCTCAGGCTCAATGCAAAGCTTGATTGTCAACAGGCCGGACATTTCTAATTCACAGATGGGTGTAGATGCTAATCTTAAACCTACTGCTTCTTTGAAAGAATTAACCACCAGACTCCAGAATATCCTGCAACACACTGCCCCCACCCCCAATAATGAAAACTTCAAGAATGATGAATGACTCCAGATTGCTGAATGTGTTAGTTCCTGTGCCATACATATACCATGAACATCAAAACTGGAAGTTATAATGTTGGACCCAACTCTCATGTTATTTAGTTGTAAAGTTTACACCCTGTGTAGAGGAAGTCTCAGTACAGAATATAACCAAATGGCCAGGGCCCAGGAAATTCTGGAAAGTGAGAGCACCAGAGTTACTACATTTCAAACCTGCCCAGTTTCTAGTCCTAGAAAACAGGATTAAGTGCTTTGGGTTTTGCAAAAAGAATAGATACAAACCTTGGATCATCTCTTCAGTGTGTGTAGTAGCCCCCTGGTGGTGCATTGTAATAGCCTCCAGGTGGTGCAGTTTGATAGGGTGGCTGACTGGAGACTGCTTGTGATTGACCAGGCACTTGTGGTGTACTGTAGTAGGCACCTTGCCATCCTGGGTATGGAGGCTGACTAAAATTAGCGTTTTGTGGAGGTGGCTGTGTATAGTAGGGAGGGAGAGGCATAGCTGAATGGTTTTGAGCTGCATAGTATGGGGGCTGACCTGGTGCTTGTGGCACTTGCCCCTGGTAACTAGAGTATCCAGTCTGTGTAAACTGGGCAGGGTTCACACTAAGATTTGAGGAATGGAAGTATGTATGATGTGATGATGAATCATGGGAAACCTGAGCAGGAGGTTGTCCTTGAGAATAATTTCCTCCGATTGACTGATATGGTTGAGATGGCCTGTCATTGACCGAGAGTCCACCAATGTGACGTTGAAGATCTTCCATCATTTCACGGCTCTGGATGTTACGGGTCAGGACATAGTCACTGCATTGCTGCTTCAGATTTGTGATTGCATCCTGCAGTGTAACATAGAACTTCAAACCTTCATTGAAATTGCCTCGGACTTCACGGTACTTCGCAACTGCAACATTAACCTGCTTGAATGCTTTTTCCCGTGAAGCCTTATAATCCTCCAAATTGAATGTGGCAGAAAACACATCATTCTGTGACTTGATTTGCTGGAGAACCCTCTCTTGAGCTTCCACATTCCGGCTGACTTCCACAGATACTTGATCATACTTGGCAAGCTCCTTCTTGAACAGATCTTCGTATGAGCCAGAGGTGGTCATCAGCTTCGGAAGTATGTTATCTTTACGCTTCATATCTTTCAGCATGTCTTCCAACCCAGCTCTCTGTAATCCAAGCTGCTCAAGCTCATCAAGCTTCTGCCGCAAAACTCCAATGATCTGGTCTTCATTCCCATCCAACGACAGCATAGGTCGACCCAAAGTGGGTAGGGCTTTCTCAATTGGTTTCGCATCCAAAATCGCCATCATGGCCATATTGTCACGTATTGTGCGCTCAATTCGTGCATCACTCTCCTTGGCCTGTTTCAAATTTGCAGCAAACCCATTAGCCCGATTTTGCAAGTTTTTGGTGAGAGTGCTGGATTGTGGCCTACTCCACCGGGTCCCATACTGTGACCGATTCTGTGCATCCTGTCTTGCCTCTTTCTCCAAAAGATCTTCAGTCTGTACAAGCAGTTCTTCATTCCCTTGGCGCAGGGCACATAATCGCTGCATCTCCACTTCCAGACCTGCTGGGCCCCCATCCAATTGAACAGCCTCAACATCATCCCGCAGCTGGTCAGGAAGAGTCGCACTCCCTTCAAGAGCATGAAGAGAGTCTGGTAGATCCATTTCCCGCAGTTTCACACGTGTAATCTCACTCTCTGTTTGCAGTTTCTCAGCTTGCATTCGTATGATATCATCAACCATTTCAGTATACTTTGAGAGAGCCTTTGCAGATGAATCTGGTACAAGTCCTGCAAACATTTTTTCTTGACTGGCATCAAAGACCTCAGAAACTGGAGTTGATTTGGCTAATGCAGCTCCAATCAAAGGCGGAAGAGAATCAGCAGCTGGAACTCGCATCAGATACACCCTATCATTCTCCTTGATTGCACGCTCAAGGTTGCGATTTATGTTAAGCTCAAGCTTTGCAACAGCGTCCATGAGGGGTGCCACACCTCCTTTCCCTGATCTCCGTGCTTCCGATAGCATGTGGCTGCCTGCCTTCAACCGCACAATCTCTTCAGCAATATTTTCCTTGTCATGAAGGTCCAGCCCTGCTCTGTAACAAGCTTCTGCATTGAACTGTGCGGATTTGAGCTGCACATGTGCAACCCAGGGGCGATCAAAATGCTGATTCAGGGGTGGTAGCACCAGTGCTGCATAGGCTTCTTCATAGAATAATCCCACCTGTTTTGCAATTTTTGAACAGAGTGAAGATTGCTTGTTTTCAGAGACAGCTTTCTCAAAAAAGCATTCTTGTGCCTGTGCAAGCATAAGCCTTTCAAGCATACCTGCACACTCAACAGATATATCCGGTGTAGAATGATTCCCTGCTGCTTTCATGGAGATGTTATCACGCA
>Ga0116227_10007749_pt1 | contig 20726 bp, 17 predicted proteins | sample S1TSphgellanicum_FD_89693 | JGI IMG/M metagenome (GOLD analysis project Ga0116227, IMG submission 89693) | Host-associated microbial communities from peat moss isolated from Minnesota, USA - S1T2_Fb - Sphagnum magellanicum MG | ecosystem: Host-associated > Plants > Peat moss > Unclassified...
AATGGAAAGCTGCTCTTGGCCATGAGCATGGTTAGATGCAACAAATGTAATGGAAAGCTGCTCTTGGCCATGAGCATGGTTAGATGCAACAAATGTAATGGAAAGCTGCTCTTGGCCATGAGCCCTGCTAGATGAGGTGATTGTGAGCACAGTTAGATGGAACAAATGTAATGGAAAGCTCCTCTTGGCCAGGAGCATGGTTAGATGAAACAAATGTAATGGAAAGCTGCTCTTGGCCGTTAGCCCTATTAGATGAGGTGATTGTGAGCACAGTTAGATGGAACAAACCTAATGGAAAGCTTGCTCTTTGGCCATGACCCCTGTTAGATGTTAGATGGAACAAGTGTAATGGAAAGATGCTCTTGGCCATGACCCCTGTTAGACGTTAGATGGAACAAGTGTAATGGAAAGCTGCTCTTGGCCGTGAGCCCTGCTAGATGTTAGGTGGAACAAATGTAATGGAAAGCTCCTGCTGAAGCAGAATCTCTGATCACAACGGCCTAATGGAAAGAGGCCCTAAGTAGTTAGCATGCTTGTGAAGCAAATGAAATTCTTGATTAAACAGAAAAATGTGCTAAGTGAAAGACGAACTTGTTTGAACAAAACCTCCAGCAGCTACTTGATTAGTCGAGGGGTTGCATGTCTTGAGGACAATTTCCATGGACCCAAAGTCTCTCAATTGGGGATTTTTCTTCGATTCTTGTTGGCGATGGCAGTGCGCCACGGACTCGCCCTTGAGTCGCAATGCTGCTGCTGCTGCTTAGGACGTATGACGAGTGGTAGCGGCCACAAAGCGCTAGCCTCCTCCTCCTCCTCCTCTTCTTCTTCTTCTTCGAGTGGAGAGGTTGGAGCAAACGCGGCGGGAAGCAAAAGAGAAACTCTTTGGCAGGAATTCTTTTCGGATCCTTCGCAGTGGTGGGATGGTAGGTCGGAGAAGGTGAATCCAAGGTACCCGGATTTCAAGCATAAGAAGATGGGGGAAGTGCTCTGGCTTGTCGACAACCGGAACCCGTCATGGGTGGTAGCGGAACTGGCTGCAATAGCACCAGGGACTGTACAATTGGACACCTTTTCATGGAATAGAAAGCTTGCAAGGTACGTCAAGACTGGGCAACATGAAAAGACGTTGGAGCTTTTCCAACACATGCAGCAGCAAAAAGGAACGAGTCCTCCCGATAGCTTCACTTTTGTTCAGGTGCTCAATTCATGTGCTAGTTTAGGAGCACCAGAACAAGGCAGGCCTGTACATGCACAGATTGTCGCCAATGGTTGTGAGGCTAATGTCTTTGTGGGGAGTAGACTGGTTGACATGTATGCCAGATGTGGGTGCATGGAGGATGCTTGCAGAGTGTTCACTCACATGCCTTCACATGGTGTGGTCACTTGGAATGCAATGATATTTGGACATGTGAAAAGTGGGCAAGGGCAAGGCACTGGAACTATTTCAACAAATGCAACAGGAAGAAGGTGTGCAGCCAGACCCTGTCTCTTTTGTGGGGGTGCTGAATGCATGTGCCAGTGTAGTTGCACTCAAAGAAGGTAGACATGCTCGTGAACAGATCGTTCAAAGCCGATGTGAATCAGATGTTTTTGTGGGGAGTAGCCTGGTGGACATGTATGCAAAATGTGGAAGCATGGAAGATGCTGCGAGAGTGTTCAACAAGATGCCATCAAGAAATGTGGTATTGTGGAATACGATGATATCAGGACATGTGAAATGTGGGCAAGGGCATAAGGCATTGGAACTATTTGGACAAATGCAGCAGGAACATGTGCAACCAGATCCTGTCACTTTAGTTGCAGTGCTGAATGCATGTGCAAGTGTAGCTGCACTTGAAGAGGGCAGGTCTGCTCATGAGCAGATCATTCACAGCAGGTGGGACTCAGATGTCTATTTTTGGGTAGTAGCCTGGTTGACATGTATGCAAAATGTGGGAGCATGAAGGATGCTTGGAGAGCATTCAACAAGATGCCATCTTGAAATGCAGTCACTTGGAATTCAATGATATTTGGACATGTGAAATGTGGGGAAGGGGAGAAGGCGCTGGAACTAGTTCAACAAATGCAACTGGATAGCGTGCAGCCAGACCCTGTCACATTTGTGGGGATTCTGAATGCATGTGCAAGTGCTGCTCTTGAAGAGGGCAGGCGTGTTCATGAACAAATCATTCAAAGTGGTTTTGAATCAGATACTTTTGTGGGGAGTAGCCTGGTTGACATACATGTGAAATGCAGGAGCATGGAGGATGCTTGGAGAACATTCAACAAGATACCATCTTGGAATGGAGTCACTTGGAATGCAATGTCATTTGGGCATGTGAAATGTGGGCAAGGGGAGAAGGCGCTGGAACTATTTCAAATGCAACAGGAAGGGGTGCAGCCAGACCCTGTCACTTTTGTGGGGGTGCTGAATGCATGTGCAAGTGCAGTTACACTTGAAGAGGGCAGGCATGCTCATGAGCAGATCATTCAAAGTGGTTTTGAATCAGATAGTTTTGTGGGGAGTAGCCTGGTCAACATGTATGCAAAATGTGGGAGCATAGAGGATGCTCGGAGTTTGTAACAAGATGCCCTCATGAAATGCGGTATCATGGAATGCCATGCTTGCAGGATTTGCCATGCATGGGCATGGCAACAAAGCTCTTGATCAATTTGAATGGATGTGCCAAGAAGGTGTAGAGCCAGATGATTTCGCTTTTATTTCTGTTCTATCAGCCTGTAGCCATGCTGGTCTGGTTGATGAAGGCATGTGCTATTATGATTCCATGAGCAAAATTTACATGGTTTCTGCAAAATTGGAGCGCTATGCCTGCATGATTGACCTTCTTGGCCGTGCTGGCCATCTAGAGGAGGCAGAGAAAATTATCAAAGAAATCCCCTGTAAACCCAGCGCAGCTGTGTAGAAGGCTTTGCTCAGTGCTTGCAGGATCCATGGTAATGTAGAGATGGAAGAACAAGCCACTCAACAAGTCCTTGAACTGGAATTCTGAAAATGCTGCAGGCTATCAGCTGATATTGAACATATATTCTGCTGCTGGCCAGCAGGATTGTAGTGAGAATCTTTAATGGCAGAGAGGTGCGAAGACACAGCTGGGTCATACCTGGATTGAAGTGAATAATGAGGTGCATACTTTTGCAGTGAACAACAAAAGGCAGCCTCATATTTGTTAAAATTTGTGCAGAACTGAAGAGATTGCTGAGGCTGATGCATGATGCAGGATGTGTGCCAGATACAAAACTTGTGTTGTCTGATGTGAAGGAAGAAGAAAAGGTGTTTCATTTGTGTCACGATCTCAAGAAACTGGCGATTGCATTTGGGCTTGTCAGCACGGCTCCTGGTACACAACTCTGCATAATCAAAGAATCTGCAGGTTTTTATTGACTGCCACACTTACTTCCACAAAGTTCATATTGAAAATAGTTGGAAGAGGAATCATAGCTGGCATCACTTTCATCACTTTGAGGATGGGGTTTGTTTTTACATGGATATTGGTGATGCCAATAACATATTAAACTCTCTCTGTCTCTGGTCTTTTTTCCTCACAGTGGCTGATCTGCAGGGGTTTCAGGTGTTACAAATTGGGTGGCTGTTGTCAATGACAAACACAGGTTTTATATCCATTCATCAATATGGATTTCCATGCTGACTTTCTCAAAAGTTTGTTTGCAGTAGAGGAGCACACTGGCCATGATGGAGCCAGTGTTTTTTTTTCTTTGGTGAAATTTCACCAAATTTCAACCTGAAAAATATAATTTTGACCTATTCAAAGGATTTTTCATGGAAAAAATGGATTAAAGTCACCAGATTTCAAAGAAAAACAAATCCAAATCGCCAGGCTTTTATGAGAAGTTCCAGTAGGTAGTCAAGAATATAGAAGGATTCCAGTTTTTTTCTACTTTCATATCTAGTATGTAGCCAAATTTGGCTAAATCATCTTATGGATGATTGCAACTTCAGCTACATCACAAAATTGGAAAAAAAAATCCCTAGATGGAGCCGTATACAGATCTTGCCATCCTATACCATCTGGCATTGTGGGTGAGCCATGCTCCTTGTCCTGACTTTTTCCATGCATGTCCTTGTGGGATTCATTGTGATTTGGTGTGAGTAGAATGAACAGGAAGTGAAAATTGCAAGAACAACCACAATTGTGGGGTGGGTTGGCAGTGAAATTTAGGCTTAAAAGGCATACTGGCTGGATGACCCTTCCTAGTACATCATGTTAGCATATCTCTTGCAGAATTTCTTCACTGCTCAATGGAGTATTTTGGATAATTGGGTGGTTGCATTTCTGTGAGCTTTCCTGGACACCATGCTAGTTTTCCAAAATAATAGTTTGCCTCAAATGTTTGTCATGTAGCTACTGCTTTCTTTGGATGCATGCTGCAGTCTTGTGCAGATGGAATGGTTCCCAAGAATATGGTACATGAGCAATTAGATCAATGTCAGGTGTTTGGGTAACCCAACAGTTGGACTTACCAAACAATTTATTTGTGTGGGGAAGAAGAGGCTGGATTATTTGACACATTTTAGGCAGTTTGCTGAGCTTCGTACCATTAGGTTGTACTTGCTACCAAGGTAGGACTTGCAGTGCTTGTATTGCTTGTAGAGTTGTTCTCAGTCTGTAACACCCAGCAGATACAATCATGGTGCTTGAACCCCTGTTGGTGATGAGAGTGCCCTGGGCATTCCATGGGGCCGTCTGACACAGAAACAGGAGAGAGCTGCCATTATGCGGTGTAATGAACATGCAATCTATTTCATTCATCTGAACAGATTTTCACCCATCTTTTTCTTTCTTCATCAACAAAAAAAATCAGAGCAAGAATCTCGCACATGGTAAAAATTCTTCTGCTGCAAAAGATGCTTGGCAAACATTCTGTGTGACAAGGGACCTACGGACCTCCAACTAGAAAGGAAAAATATTGCCCATTCTTTACATAACAAGCAAATGGGCTTTTGAATATGCAGGCCACCTGTCCAAAGGTCTTTAATCTTGCACCTCCTGCCCCTTTCTGGCCATCCTTTATTCAGGCAACAAGTTTCTACTTTCTATAACACTACAAAAATCCAAACATTCTACTACCATACCCTCCCGTTCATAATTGGCAGATTCTGTTGAAATGTTTTGATTTTTTCCCTCCTTAATTTAGGCAATGAGTTTCCAGTTTCTGCCATTTTACAAAAATGCAAACATCCTACCACCTATCAAGGAAGAAAGGGTGTTCCTCTTGTTTGTTGGCTCTGAACATAGGGAAGAAGAGACTATGCATTGGCGAAGGATTTGGGCATAAAATTTCAGCTGGAATGAACTCAATGTGTGAGTGACATCTGTGGTACTATGTGTGCATGTGAAGGATGAGCATGTTCCACAGAAGTGTATGCATCTAAATGTGAAGTAATGACACAAGATTTTCATCAAAAGTACTTTTCTGCTTCACACACAATAAACGGGCACAGACAATATGAATTTTATTTATCAAATTATTGAATTTCAGCTCTTTGGTCACATCTTTTGTTGTTTCTCACAGTGTTTGAGACCTTCAATTGGAATTGCAGAGAAATATGGTATGAACACTAGTACTTTGATCTTTTTGGATCCTGTCAAGCTCTCAGGATCAACTACCAACTCACAAGAGAGTCAAAACCTGAAAGCAAGAAACCCACAAAACAAAAGTTTCCAAATTCTTGATCCAGTTCCATGAAATGGTCCATGCAATCTAACACAAAATCAAATTCAGCACACATTGAAAAAATGTTGATCTATGATCCGCACGAGATTTCTCAAAAGACTAGTAAGATTCTAAGACTTTCAAGCATTTATAGTAGACAGGCAAGAAGACACTTAAAACCTGAATGAAAATGGGCAAATCTCAAGGCAGGATTTCTAGTGTGAAATGATCCAGATCCTTGACGTATAAGAGCTTTGCAACCTGTAAGAAATTTGCTCTCTCTACCGTAATTAAGAAGAACTTTTGCAAAAATTGGTGAAAAAGGGACTTAAATTACACAAGCCAAGCAATATGGAGGTTTAGCAAACTCATTACTACAGGGTTAATCAAAAGAATATCACATACTTCTCAACTCAAAGCTGAGAAAATGTCAATGAACAATCAATAGACAAAACATCTTGATTGTTGTACTTAATCAAGCTTACCGTATTACATTTTCTGTTTCTGATTAGTGTAATTGGGTGTAAATAAATTGATGATTTGGTAATAATAAAAACCTGGCACATGGTTTAGGGTTTATGAGCTGAAGAAATTATTAGCCTGGAGTCGCTGATCAAGGCCTCATGGAGTTTTGCAGGAGCTGATAAAATCAGGTTGTTGTGTGCTGCAAAAATCAGTGATCAAATCAGTGTGCGTCCCTTTTTGTTGCTCCAGTACTTGAGGATGAAAGTGACAAAGGTGCGGGATTGGACTATGGCATGCCATTGCTTGCAGACACAGCTTGCACATACCACTGCCTTCACTGGCATCCTTGCAAAGATGAGCTCCACCACCTCTACACTCAGCATCCCCCAGTAATACTGTCCCTGAAGATGATGCTCATCACTGGCAGCATCCTCAAGTTCAGTAATTCCCATATAAGACTTGCTGTTCGATCCTTCCTCATGCTGATGATCGTTGAGCTCCATATCCAATATTGCCCCTGTTTGTTACTATCACAGATCACCACACCCAACAAATTGCACTGGATCATATTATCACACTGCACATTCATCTACATGATGTTTATTTATGTTGCTCCTCCAAACGCAAAAAAAACGCACCGATGAGCTTCACTGGAATCATCCCTCAGCTTCAAAACATTGATATCAAGCTTTGCACCTTTTACCTCTGATCCCCTGTAGAAAAGACTTCTCAATCTTCCTGGAGCAGACGTATAATTAAGAGAGCTCAAATCTTCAAAAGGAATTCAACACAAGCAAGAGAGAGAGAAAAAAAAAGGGGAGTACATTCCAGAACCAGATCACACCCACACCAGCCCACTTCTCTTTTGTCTGTCTGACTCTTCTCTTCTCTTCTCTTCTCTTTTCTCTATGTATCTCTCTCTGTGGACAAGTAACAATCTGTGGAAGGGGATAACAGAGAGGAATTCAACACCAAGGTGAAGAGAACTTGATCTGAGAAATTGTCTGAAAAAATTGAAACTTGATTTTACAAGGAAACTAGAGAACCTTGATCGGAGACAAACCCCTTTCTTTCTTTCTTTCTTTCTTTCTTTCTTTCTTTTGTTGGGTGTGTGCTGATGATTCTGACAAGATATCTAGGTCACTCACTGGGTGTTTGAGATTGAGAGCTCAATTGGTGGAGCAAGTTACAAGTTGAAGTAGAAGAGAAGCAATTGGGAGAAGTGTAGAGAAACAAACAAAACAAACAAACAAACAAAAACCAAAAACCAAAAAGGATTCCAGTTGTTGTAGGTATAGCCTAGTAGAACTACCACAAACAAAAGAAAGCCAAAACCTAGTTGTAGTAGTACTTGGAGTGCTCATCCTGCTTCTGCACCATTAATGACAAATACCCATTTATAATAATCAGATTTAGCAGCAACAACAACAACTACTGCTTGTTTTGTAAAGTTAGCTGGGCCCCCCACCCAGTGCTCACCTCCTCTCTATACCCCCAACACAATCATCATCATCATCTTCATCATCATCATCATCATCATCTTTTCCTATTCAAAATTGGATTCAATTTTTTCAACTTCCAATTCTTCAAGATTGGATCTTCAAGGAAGGGGAGCTGGCTTGTGGGAGCAGCAACTTGTCAAATTTGGGTACCTTATTAACTAACTGAAACATGGAACTTGCTATCTTGCACTTGCATCAATCCATCTTTCTTTCTTTCCTTCTTTCTTCCTTTCTTTCTTTTTTTAAGTGGCATGGTAGCAACAAAACCCACTTCCAAGTTTGCCTCAAATTTCAATAGCAAGTGGTGGTGCTCATTTTGGCTGCTCAAAAAAAATTCAAATTAAATTCAATTCAATTCAATTTAATTCAATTAAAACAAGGGGCGTGTCACACTATGGCCTTGCCATTTACATTATTAAAAAAAAAAGAATCTTAAGGCAAAAGAAGAATTATGGAAACACTCAAATATTTCACCATGCAAAAATATAATCTTCAAAAAAATCCTCTGCAAGAAACCAAAATCCTTCAAGATATATTAGAACTCTATAATAACTAATCTCAAGTTTCAACACAAGCCAAAATATCATCTTTCAAGAAAAAATCCTCATATAAAAATAAACCTATTATTATTACTTAGGGGGCCAAAATCCCTTAAGCTACTATACTCTATAATGAATCTAAACACAATATCCTAATTGCCTTGGTAGTAGGCAAGGCCAATAAATTGGGGGAAGTCCCTTGATTCTTTGATTTTTCTATTGGACTTTTTCTTGGCTAATTTACAAGTAGCTTGGCAGCTTTGACACTAATTATATTATTTTTGGAAATATTGAAATTTTCTTTTTAAAAATGGTTTTTTTTTCAAATGATTTTTTTTTTAATGTGAAGGAAAAATGAGAAAAGCTTTTGGAATATACTCTGCAATATTTTTTTGATTTTCTAACATGGAATTTTTCAAAATAAAATAAGTATTGGACATTGCTAAAAAAAAGCTGTATGAAAAGTTATTGATAAGGTTATCTTGTGTTTGGGCCTTAGTTTGACCTTCAAATCCTTAAATGTCATTCATTGATGCCCCCCAAAAATGGCAAAAAATAATAATAAATAATAATAATAATAATAAAAGAAAGCTTGTGTCATCATCCCTAGCCTAATTGGAGTGAATTTGAAAAGTGAGGAGCAAAATTGGGTATCATTTAATGGAGTGTATCACTTCACAAGATTGGAAAGATTTGATTCTTACAAGATTTGGTTTTAAATGAAGAGCATATGCATTAGTGAATAGTGCAAATAAGGAAAATCTCAAATTGGGAGTGATTTTTGCCCCCATATGAGGACCAATTTAGGTGAGGAAAAAAAAACCAACTAGGGTTTTTTCTTGTGTAGGTAGGTAGGAGGTACTCTTTTGGTTGTCACTTTTGATTTGGTCCCCAATTTCAACAAATCTGGGGTTTACTTTAACTTACATACCCTTAATGACTCATGTTTAGCACAAAATAATTGGGTAAAATGTCTAGCCCAAGAAAAGAGAAAATTCTACTAATTTTTGTCAAAATTGTTGAAAAGTGAAAACCATTGGGTTACTATTACAAGTGCTCAATTCACAAGATGTATTTTGCATACTTATTCCTTAACTATTGAAATTCTTGAAATTTAAATTTAAATTTTTCATTTTTTAAATAAATAAATAAAATCTTTGACAAAGAAGTGTCAAATATGGGTCAAGAGGTGTATGGTAGTGTGTACATATGAGGTTTTCACCTATCATTCAATTTCTAGTTATTTGCTTGGATCTTTCATCCATTGTCTTCCTTTCCTAGGTTTGACCTTTTTCATTACTTCTCGTTATTTGCTTGCATTTTTCATCCATTGTCTTCCTTTCCTAGGTTTGACCTTTCTCTTTACCAAACTTGTCATCATTTGCTTGTATCTTTCATCCATTTTCTTCCTTTCCTAGGTTTGACCTTTCTCATTACCAAACTTTCAGGATGTCATCCTTTGCAACATCCATTTTATCCACTTTATTTCTTCTTTCTTAACATTTTTCATTTCATATGTAATCATATACACATTTTTTTCCCCAAAATTACACAAGGAATATGCCATCAATTTTATTTTTTCAAATTTGTGCAAAAAATTTCACTAAAAAAAACACATATAAAAGATCATGTTCAACTTCTTTTTTTTGGTGTGAAATTTTGCAGAAATGTGAAAATTTGAAAAGAATAGCACGTGACATTTCATATGCCATTCATTACATGTATGTTTTGAGAAAATTTTTGAAAAAAAAATCAAAAACAATTTTGCCACATTTTAACTTGGATTTTGGTTTAGGAGCAAATTTTTAAAACAATTTTTCATCTTTTGAAAAAATTCTAGAAATACGTCATCATTTAATGCTTAACCCCTCTTTAGATGGTCACTTAATCCATCTTTGAATTGGTCACAATTCATGCAACATAACAAAATTGGGGAAAATATATATTGATCTTGATTATATCTTGGCATTCATTCACACCATCAATTTTGTTCTTGAATTTCAACTTTCCAAAATTTTATATATATTCCCCAATAAAAAAATGGAAAACATTCAACTTCTTTTGGGAATTTTCATCTTTTTTTATTTGCATGTCAATCATCGTCATCCACTATTTTTCTTAGCTTCTCAAATTTTGGCAAATTTACATGTCATCTAAGAAGTAAGTAAATCTCAGTTTTTCGAGTCTCGACCCAAATAGGTATTTAAGTATCCATTTAAATATAGAATTGGGACATGACTTTACTAATAATTTTATTGTCCAACTCTTTCAATTTTCCCAAAAAACCATGTCATCTAACTTTATTGTCCAACTATTTCAACTTTCCTGACAAAACATGTCCTCTAACTCTATTCTACAATTCTTTCAACTTTCCCCATTATTCATGTCATCTAACTCTATTGTCCAACTTTTTCAACTTTCCTAACAAACATCTAGATGACATAAAAGTTGTCATTTCCTTATACGATGGAAGGTCAAGTTATAAAACAACAACAAAAAGGACAAGAACATTCACACAATCTTAATTAATTCGAAAGAAGAAAATTGTTTAAAAAGAAGACGTATATTTTAAGATTGCTTGAGAAAATTTTCTCGAACTAAATAGAAAGCATTGACAATGAACAACCAAATATTGAACAATGCCAAACCAACCTAAAAATTAAGCTCAAATATTTCAAAGGATAAACCTTGCTTGGCAACCACATCATGGTAGAGCAACATAAGAATTCCAACAATGCAATAAAAACCTATAAAGCCCCCAAAAAAACCAATAAAAAATGGATATGGACTCAAAGTTTAACCTCGACTTCTATTGCACAAATTTTAAATGCAAAATTCCCTAATAAGATATCCAAAAAACTCATGCAAGAACGAAAAAAACTACTCAAGTTGTTTCAACATTTCAAAACAAATTTCAAAATGAAAATGAAAGATTTTCAAAGGCCATTATTGCATGTACTCAAAACTTTGCCTAATACTTGAATGAGAAAACAACAATGTCAAGCTTTAGAAATGACCTCAATTTCATGCATGCACAAATGAAGCATAATTAACAATTTTTTAAGTCAAGCAAGGTCCACTAACTTACTAATTTTAGGGAAAGATGAAGCCATTATCAACAAGAAGGAGAATGACTACTCCCATGTCTTCGTTGTATATTTAAAAAGGTTATCCTACTATATAACAAAAATGTTTGTTGGTCTCCTTCATTACCTCTTATTAACTAATCTCTAATGTACATAAACCTAATGAGATAGTGATTATGAATGTTTTTGGAAACCAAAGTTGTTTAAACTTGAAACATTTGAAGCACCATCATTTGAAACTTCCTTGTCATATTTCTCCTTCTCATTGCTACGAGGAGTTTCATTTTGAATGTTCTTGGCACCATAAGGGATCAATGGTGGCATGTGAGTTTGTTGCCCATTAACACCCACAATGCCTTTGTAGTTGGAAAAGGCTTGAACCATCATTGCAGCTAGATTAGAAGCATTGTTGGGAGCAACAATGTTGTGCTCTCCTTTGCAAGATCATTGAATGCTTGCAAATACTATTTAGCAATACACAATAAAGCAACCTTAGAGTTGCCTTTTGCTTGAATTGCTTAAAGAAGTTCTTTTATCCTTTTAGATGTTGTTTGTGCCTTTGCCAAATTTGCCTTTGCCTCTCCTTATGTTTGATTCACTTGATCCATCATTGTTGCCTCTAACTCCAAAATCACAAAGCTCCTCTTTCCATCTACAATGTTGATGTTGGCTTGTTTTTTTCCTTTAAATTCCAACATTTGAACTATTTTCTTATGTTTTGCCTATGTTGACATCACCATTGTTGACATCATTCTAGGTGGTGGTAAAATGTCCCAAATTTCATACCTCAAGCATTGGAAACCCCAATCTCTTGTAGTTTCATTAATTGCCTTAACAATGTTTTCATTCAACATATCTCGTTCCTCAAATGTATTATCCAAGGTGATCTTTCTGAACTCACTTTGCATGGTCATTTGGCCAAGCTACATGATAGCATAAATGGGATTATCAACCCCATATGAGGCATGAATTGGGTCAACAATCTTGAGGTACATGACTCCATCAATTGAGATATTAACATTTTTTTGTGATTGTCATCTAATTTGGGATTGGAATTACTTCTTCCTTCAAGGAATGCACATTGCAATTTTTTCCACAAAAGGAATGATGAAATGAATGCCTAATCCCAATGTTTTGAAGTATTTCCCAAATTTCTTTATCACAAATGCACTCCTCTCAGGCACAATGTGTATTCCCCAATTTTTTGGAGGTGATCCTTCACACCTAAAATTTGGATCATCCCGCACATTCTTAAACCAACACATAGTTATCCATCATAAAGCTATGTTTGTAAATGCAACTCCAAATTCCCTCTCACCAATGCCCTATTGTTGGTTGTGGTTGTATAGAAATTATGGGGAAGGTTGTGAAGAAATTGACAATCCCCTTGCTCTTCCTCCATTGCATGTTCTTACCAAACCCCTAACCCCAAACCTTAAATTTGCCATCTCGTTTAATCTACATCCCGCCATTGATAGCTAAAACGATTTTTTCTTTTTTTCTTTTACAATCTCCAAGTTTTTAAAACATAAAATTCTCCTTTTCAAATGAAATTTCCCCCAAGAGGAAAAACCCTTTTTCCATATCCTTGTTCAATCCAAAACTTTAAACCCTAAGCCTAAACAAAACACTTCTCACATATCCATTTCATGTCTGATTTCCCACAAGAACAAAAACATTTCTTGAATATCCTTGCTCAAAACTTCGCAATTACTTCTATTTGGACCTAAATGGTGCAATTAACCTATGTTTTTTATTCGTTTCCCTGCATTAGCAAAGTTGCACAAATGCAAATCCTATGGGGGGGAGGGGGGTGCGGTGGAGGTGGGGGCAACACCAATGTCCATCAAACTTTAAATCCACACAAACATCATTCAAAATCAATTCTCTTTAAAATTCAACATAACACCAACGATAGTGAAATTAAAATTTGGGTAAAACTTGCACAATTTTGTGATCATTATTTGCAAGCAAAATTCACAATAGGAATCTTGCAAATAAAGCTACTACAATGAAATTCTTTGCAAACATCATTGCATGTGCAAAATTCCATTGCCAAACTCTCAAAGGAATTTCAAATCTAGGTCCCTTTAATCAAATCTTGAATCGAGATGTCATATAGGGTACATACATATGTACCTATGTATGTATATATCATATGTGCACCATCCCCTTCACATAAATCAATTAAAAATTATCTTCAATTTAGGAAAATGAAATTCACAAAATTTTGATATTTGAAAATTCTTATGTTAGATTGAGTTATCTTTTGAGGGATTTAGAAACCCAAAAAACCCTTCTCTTGTCTTTTCTCTAGATTGTAATTTTTCAAATTTCAAAATTTTACACTTAATTTTTTTATTTGATGTAAAATTTTACACTTAATTTTTTTAATTTGACGTAAAATTTTACACTTAAATTTTTAATGCAAGATTTTTTGAAATTCCCAACAAAAGAAGAAAAAAATTAAGTTGAGAAAAATAATTATCCATATGAAAGGCCAATTATTTAAGTATATTAGAGAAGTGAATCACTCATACATTTTGTGAAGCGTTGTTGGAGGGTTTAGGGTTTTAATGGTAATTAGGTAGTCATCTTTTAAATATATTTTTTCTTTTGTAAAATTAAATGTACAAATGGACACTAAACACATAAATAGCTTTACTGACTAATAAATATGAACCAATTTGAGGAGTGAAAGGTGAAATAGGTTATTTTGAATAAAATACTATGTCAAAACTTTAAATTTAGAATATGAATGTATGATATGAATGCAAGTCCACAATGACAAAAATATTGAACCAAACATGAAACTTGATCCAAATGTTTGTAGGGAAAACAAAATTGTAACAAGATTTTGAAAATTAAAATTAAATTCTAATGATGATGATTTGTTAGACTTGGCTTCGGTAGAACAATTTTAGGTTTCATAAGTTATCCTTTTGGATGATAGTTTCAAATTAAAATATGTTTACATAATTTCCAAGTAAAGAGGAAATGAAAAATGTTTTTTGGGACGTGTTTTTTCATAGTTTTTTTTTTTTCTTTTGGTCAACACCATAGTCACACATAGATCATCAATACATCCTATACCAATTTGCATCTTAGTTTTCTTCAATCAAATTTAAATCCAATTGGTGGAAACATATAATTGAATTTGAATTCAAGTAAATTTGAATTAAAATAAATTTTTTTAATGAAATTCAAAATGCATGCAATGTCATTCAATATTTTCATTTGAATGGAACTTAATTTTCACAAAATCAATTCATTGTTTCCACCAATTGATCATGATCACTAGTAGTGACATGGAACTCAAGTTTTTCTCCACATATGTAGAGGGTATATAAAAAATGTTGTTGATTTTTTAAAAAAATATGTTGGTGTATACATATAAATACATGTCCTAAAAGACTATCACCAAAATCTACAAATTTTGCACTCAATTGAAATAGCAAAAAAAAATGGAAGTGCATATATTTTATAAAACTTTCAAAAATCAAAAACCGCATTTGGTTTTGGTTTGATTTTTACTAATTGGAACCTAAACCAATAGTTCTAACCTATCGAACTAGGTTTTCACCCAAAATTGGTTTTTTTAAATTGAAGAGCCTTCAATTCTCGGTCTAATTTTAAAATTAAAATTCATTGGTCCTAGGCTCCGATCTTAACCCATGATTATGGGTATGACAAGTCCAACCTTTATAATAACCTCCATTTATAGGTTTATGTTCAACCTAGTTTCGACTTATTCTTGAGGATGACTCCAATTAAAGTTGATTTTTAAATGATTTTGAATTTTTTGGAATTTGATGATCATGTCAAGTTTCCAAATGGTTCCCATAATGTTCCATCAAGTTCCTTTAAATTCCCAATGGGTTTTCAAAATGTTCCTCAACATGTTCACAAGAACAAAAAATAAAAATTGCAATGACTTTCTATGATCAACCCATGGTTAAAACAACTTAAACTTTTGGTACTCCTAAAATAAAAGTGTGCACTTTGCATTCTCAAAACAAACAAGAGTATAGAATTTTTTCTTTTTGTTACTTTTATAATTTTCAAGAATAGAGTATAAGAAGGTGGTAAAACTTTTGACCTTTAGGTTGCCCTTTCATGACTTCATTATGCATAAGTAAAATTTCTATTACTAAAATTGTGAGGATAACCAAGTTAGTGATTGAACACTTAGTGTATTAGATGATGTTTCCCTCTCCCTCAATATTATTGATCGTTTGTTTTTGAAGTTTAATGACAAAGTGTAAAGCATTAAAAGACACAGCCATAGCCCTTTAAATCGCTCAAATAATAAATTTTTAAAAAAAAACATGGCCTTGTAAAATTTGAAAGTCATAAATTTGAAAAAGAAAATCATCACTTTTGGCCTAATGGGAAGCAACACCACCATTTTATCCCATATGCATTGCCCAAAGTTGTAGTGATAAAACTTACAAGCTTGGCATCAAACACCCCAATTTTATCTCATGTGCATTTCCCAACCATTTAATAAGAAAACTTTCAAAGGTGCTTGAAGAGAAGTTTTTCCTAAAGGAGGTGCAAAGTGTAATAACCTCAATTATCAATCATGTTTTAGACCTTACTTAAACTTTATCTAGATTTAAGACTCGAACCTTACATAACTTGGGGTCATAAGATTTTTGAGTTGAAAGGTTGGGTTTAATTAACCTTGATTTTTCTTACATCAAATTTGAGTTTTAAGGTAGGGTCTTGACCTAGTCCAACTCTTATGGTGGGTCTTCTCTTGCATAGGCTTGTTGAACTTAGCTTAAAAAACCAAAACCAAAGAACACTAATTTAAATCTAATATTATAGTTGCCATATTGACCAATTCTTGGGCTAACCTACACACCAAGCAACAACATAAATCAAATATTATTTGACGGATGAAATAATAAGATGAACATAAATAATTCCCAAACCCAAAACTGAATATAATGTTTGAACACTCCAACTAGCATTAAATAACCATCCTTATAGATTACCATAAATTCATTAATTAGTTTAATCATTATATCCATCAACATACAACACAACAAACAAAAACATGAAATTGATGTTTAATATTCATGTTAATTTCCACTTTGAAAACTATGTGAATATGTTGGTTAGGCACACATAAGTTCCATCTTATCAATATTGACATCCATTAGCTTCATTATGTTTCATGGAATATATTGAAAAACTATATAATAGTTATAAAAGACAATATAAGATATTTTGTGGTAGTATGGAGTTTATTTTATGGTTCACAAGTGAGACAAAAATTCAATATTTGTCGAAGTCAATCAATGTGACCAAAATGAACCATCACCCACCAATGCATTAATTGATTGTTCTATTAATAAGATGGGCTACGTTTTTTCATCTAGTTTTTGACCTACTAATATCCTTTGGTGGTATAGGTCTTCTCTCTATGGAGGATTGTGCCCCATCTACTTTTTTAAGGAGTTGGGCTTTAGCGGCTCTGTATTTGTGTTATAGGTTTCATATATTTGACAAACCCATTTTGGAGGAATATGTTTCTTAGGTTGAGTGGGGCCTGCACTTGCTTTAATCATGTTTATGTGCAGCACGAAATGACCTTCCTCCTACAGTTAGGGAAATGCACCCTTCTTTTGAAAGTCCAATAGTTATTGGTGCCCCAAGTCTATAATCATCTCTGATGGACATCCACCACGACACATCCCTTGGGTCTATCTTGGAAGATGATTACGTTTCCTTAGCATCCAAAACCCACATTCGTTTTTATTCAGGCGAGGGGGCAAGGCTATGGTTGGTTATTAGGCCATATATCCGTTCATTTCGCATTGCACATTCTACTTTCACCTTAGTGTTATGTTTTCATTTCGGTTTAATTTAGCCTTTAGCATCTAATTTTCTCGCATGTGAGTGTGGACATGGGTTGGACGCATCTAGCACGCACTTAATTTGTTACCCGTTTGGAAATCAACAAATAACCACACATGACGCCATTTAAGACGTCATGTATGCCTTCATTCGATAAAGTGGGCACGCTATATGGAAAGAGTGGTGGTATGCCTTTTTATGTCAAGAATTTCATTAGAAGTTGATCTCTACATGACACGAGAGGACTAGGTCTTCATTGTTAATGTGGTGGTTACTAATTCAACATGAGAGACAGTGGCTACAAGTGTCTTTAGTCAACCAACAAATGTAGTTGTGGAATTTAACACCATTGCTAAGATTCGCAAGTATAAAAGGTTTCATGTGGGGCACCATTTTATCTCAATGGCCATGAAGGTGCATGGCACACCCAAACGTGATATGGATTGTTTCATTAAGGAGTGTGTGCTTGTTTTTTCCATGATAGACGATCAAGAGGTCACTTATCCTTGTCTTTTTGCATTCATTTTTTAGGCAGTGTGTTAGTATTATTTTTTCAGCATGCTTTAACCTTTGCTACAGAGAGGAAAATTGCGTTGGTAGGTGATGTTTGTTTTAAACCTCCCATTATTATTAAATCTCACAATTTTCATGTAGGTGACATTAAAAGGGCTATGGGTGAAATAACTTCCTACCACGAGAGGGACTACCTTTCTCCCTTTTTTTCTTTTTTTGGTTTTTACAAGGTATGCATCTTTTGGCCTTTCTTTGGCCTTTTTTTTTTGTCTCCCTGGTGATGGTTTTGGCCATCAATCTTTTATTGGATTTTTGTAACTTTGTTTGTTTTTGACCTTATGTTAATCAACATTGTACCATAACCAACCTTAATTGTTTATTAACTTTGGCATTTTTTTTCAACATTTTTTTCGAACCTTAACCTCCATACTACCCTTTCACCTAACTACCTTACTCACCTACATCTTGGCCCTACCTACCAACTAACAATCAGCCCCCATACCTACCCACCTTACTTACATACCCTCTATATTTTCCGAATTAAACTTCTACTTCTCACCAATTTATTTTTTCCTAGCTAAACCTTTATCTCTTCCTAGCTAAACTTTGACCTATTGGTCAAACCTTGAACTTTTCTTATTTAAACTTCTACCTCTCAACAAAACCTCTTTACTTCCTAAATAAACTTTTATTTTTAGCAAAACATGTATCATTTATTGATTAAACCTTTATCTATTAACAAAACCTTTTTATTTCATGGCTAAACCTTTACTTCTTGGCAAGACCTTTTTACTTATTGGCAAAACATTTTTACTTCCTAATTAAACCTTTACTTTTATATTAACCCCCCTACCTACCTACTAACCCATCATCATACCCACCTAACACTTACATGTTATTGATTTCAATATATGAAATTATAACATAAAATGCATGTATTGTAAAAAACACACACTACTAAATTTTTTAATCATATTCAAACCCATGATGACAATAAATTATTAGCCCTAAGTGTGAATATTATAATCACAAGAAATGTTTTAGTGTTAGTTTAAAACTCCACCTTGACTTTGGACCATTTTACACATGATTAATTTAGTTTATTGAGCAACATGTACTTAGTTTAATTATGCACTTAATTTAATTAATGAATAGTTTTGATAAATTTAAAATTAGGGAAACAACAAACATTTATGTGTTTTTGCACATTTTTATACTAATTAAAATGAATCCTAAATTGAATTTAAGGGATAAATTTTCGTATACACATATTTAAAACAAGACCCATTTTATCTCTTTTTAAGGAAAATGGAAAAAGGTCTCAAATTGGAGAGATTGCATTAAAAATAAGATAATAACCTCTTGAACATTTCATTCATTTATTTTTCATTTGATTAGCTTTGAATTTTAATTCATAATTCACTTTTAAAAGATTATTTTGTTTGACATTTATATATGTTTATATAGTTATTAGGTTTTACAACATCCACCATTATAATTATCTGTAGGTTTTATTTTTTGAAGGGTTAATTAACTTTAGACTTTAGGGCTAATTCTTCCATTCATTACTTTTTTTCATTTCATTAATTTTAAAAATTCAAAGCATAATTAATTTCTATAAAAAAAATTAGTTGTTACCATTTGTATATGTTTGTATAATTATTAGGATTAAAGGCATCTACCTTTAAGATTATTTAAAGGTTTTGAATTTAAGAACTTAATGAAATGTGTGTTGACATATTTAGGGCTTTTTTTCAAATTGAACAAAGACTCCTTTGAATGTGGCATCATCTTTTAACATCAATAGTATGATTTTTTTCTTAATCATTTTCCTTAAATTTTTTTGTTGTTTTGCTCCTAGTTTAAGCAATTTTGTTCTCTTTGGATGGATTTAACGTGATCATCAATTTGGCATTAAAAATGTTCCATCTTTGACAAATGGATTTTACATTTTGACCTCTCATAAATAGTATAAATATAAGGTCACAATTCAAGTATTACATTTTCACCATCCACATACAACATGGACTTTAAATTGTTGCAAGGGTATTGCATTATTGTAACCCATAAACAATGTGGTTTTCAAACCATCATGCAGGTATTACATTTTCACCTATAGAAATAGTGTGATATTCCATCATGATGTGAGTATTGCATTTAAAGTTCCCAAAGATAGTGTGGATTTTATATCATCACACAAGTATTGAATTTAAACTACTAACAAATAGTGTGCATTTAAAATAAACATGCAAGTATTACATTTTTGGATTTACATTTATGGCCATACCCATTAATGAAAATTTAGATCCCATTTTAAAGTTTATGGTTTAGTTAAAAGTTGTGAATAATCTTTTGGTGTAAGCACACATCATATTATTCTTCAAACATGGGAAATTTTCTGAAATCCCAATCAATTTAAGACCAAAATCCCATTAAATCTTGATTTTCAAACATGGACTTAGTGTGGACCACTTGCATTCAACATGAAAGTCATAACAAAATGTCAATTGAAATTGCTTATATTTCATATGTTGCTGTAATTTTGTAACATGTACCAAAGCAATTGTAACCACTATTTAAATTTTTGTATTTAGATTTTAGGAATAATAAATAAAATGAAATAGTTTTTATAAAATGGTTTTTTCAATATATTGGTATACATATGCTAAAAATTTAGAAGCAATAAAAATGACATATCTTTGGAATTTTTAACATAATAATTTAACATAATATTGATTTCAATTTTTAAGTTTTAATTAAAAAAAGGACTGAAAAATTTCCAAGAATATTTTGATAAAAAATAGTCAAAATCAAATATTTAAACTAGCATGTGTGATTCATTATAATGTGGTTGGACCCATGTTTTCAAAGTTTTTTAAAGGTGATGCAAAGATATGGGCACTTTGATGGAATGGAACATATATAAGAACTTGCCACAAAATGTGAAACATCCGACAATCAAGAACCACTCGGCATACATGGTAAACATCAATGGTTTTATACTTTATTTTCTTTAATTCATACACACAAATAAATCACACAACTTATCTTGAATTTTTGTTTGCCTAGGTAATAATGTA
>Ga0116227_10007750_pt1 | contig 20723 bp, 10 predicted proteins | sample S1TSphgellanicum_FD_89693 | JGI IMG/M metagenome (GOLD analysis project Ga0116227, IMG submission 89693) | Host-associated microbial communities from peat moss isolated from Minnesota, USA - S1T2_Fb - Sphagnum magellanicum MG | ecosystem: Host-associated > Plants > Peat moss > Unclassified...
GGAGAGGGGAGAGCTTTACTAATCTCGAACACTCACTTTATTGAATCCTTCATGGGCGGAATTTACCCGTCATAACAAGGCCACAGGTTATGCTTTTCAAGCCTTAACCTACAATTTATACTGTAGCCATTTAGAGAGCCATGTCTTCAATGACTTCATTAGCCAAAAAATAACTCGAAATAAAAAATATGGGGCCCAAAGTCAGAATTTATGTATAGCTTACATCAAAAGGCCAAAGGTCCTTGTACAAGCTTTCGTCTTTCTTAAATAGAGGAGACCCTTCTTTATTCTATGGAAATTCTTCTATGAATAAAAGTTGGATGTATAAATGAGGGTTGCAAAGATTCAAGATAAGGACCCCCACAGTAATAAATATGTTGCGTGGCCATTTAGTCTTCAGTGTAAATGTCAAAATGTTACGGAATGCTCTACTACAAATTGGACTGATTTGAGCTTGTCAACCTAGTAAAATCTCAACTACACATTTACATCATAATAAAATGTGTTTTACTTTGGGTCATAATTTTTTAAAAATTCATATATGTTTATAAATCATGGATTTGAAAATGTTTTTGTAACCAATCATGTTTTGCCACATAGGTTTGACTAATTAAATACCACATAGGTTGGGTTAATTAATATATTTGTTTTAAAACTCTCTTAGTGAAGCACAATTGGTTCCTTATATTGCAATTGCACTTAGACCCATTTATTACTTTGTCATAAAAGAATTTGTGCCAATTTTAAAAATATGTTAAGAAAAAAGGTTTATTCAACATTCCAAATTTCCAACTTTTGTTTTAATTTTTTTTATTTTCACATAAATTGTTGAATTTCTTTAAATTTTTGTTAATTACTATAGATTAAAAATAAAATAGGAAACGCATCATGGAAAGAAACATTTCAAATGTGTTATCATCGTTTTGAATATGTTGTGATGCATATTAGCCTTATATTTGTACATGTTATCTTTGAACATGTAATAAAAGATGTCTGACTTGTTTTGGAAAAAGTTGAAAGAATTTAAATTTAAGGTCAAACTAGAAAAATGTGAATTTTCTAGTCCAATGAAATGGAATTCCTTGATTACATCATTTTTATTCATGCCATCAACATGGACCTTCATAAGGTTTAAGTTAATGTTGGTAGATTCCTAGATTTGGAGTGCTAAACTTGGGGGTTCAAGTTCAAATTATTGTGACCTTGACCTAAATTGACACCCTTTTGGTGGAACCAAAAGAAAAATTGTGTTGTGGAACTAGCCATTTGTTAGAACCACCATCATAAACTTCCTAGACCACAATTTCACAATGTTGTGTGTCTAAAACACATATGAAACATGTATAAATACAATCCAAGATTATAATGTGGATGACTTTATAATGGAATAAGATGTTCAAGATTTTCATCCATACTAAAATCTTGCATTCTACTTATATGTGCTTCATACATGTTTTAAATGCATGACATCCATGTCTAAACAATAGAAACCTAGATGAAAAAAATTCACACAATTACTATCACCAAATTGTGCCCCATAAGTTTGTGACGTGAAACCAAAACCGTGAAAAAAATCTTGAATACAAGTTTAGGTTGTTGAACAAGTTGATTTTCTTTAAAAGGTTGGCATGTACATGTTGAACTTTATAAGTATTTGATTAAAACTAATTAGAACTCCATAACTATATAATCCCCAATTTTAATTTGTTATAAAACTTCAAACCTATAAAATTTCTAATTTTTGGGAGTGTGTAGTATGTACATGGAACTAGACTTGGTTTTCAAACTGAGCCTAAAGATTCTTGAATTTGAAAAAAAAAAGTGCTAAAACCAAAAGTATAGGCTCAAAATTTTGAAAAATTAGGCTTGAACCCACACTTCAACCTATCAAAACTAAAGTTGAAGTTACTTTTTAAAAGGAAGAATCAACCAACACCAATTTAAATCATTATGGATTGAGTTGTATGCATATTTTGGAAGTGATATTCCATGTTCTATTGGGTGAATACTAACTTTTATTTATGCTTCAACACCCATTATTCCAAGATAACCCTTTTCATTTCTTTGATTATGAAGGATTGACCTTTCTAATGGGACCTAAAAGCTCAAATTGTTTCAATCATTGAAGGTTTCATTTGCAACATTTTATTTTTTGATTCATGTTGGCATTTCTAAACCATGTTTTTTTGGAGACTAACAATTTTGCATTAGGATTTTTTTAAACATAAACTAAAGATGATGATTTTTTCCATCTTGTTGGTTTACATTTTTGGAAATTTCTTTGTTGAAAATATCTAAGATTCATGATATATATATATATATAATTATTATTGACAAATTTGAGGTCAATAGTTTCATTTGTTTGAAAAATTCAACTTGAAATATATTTGAAAACTATTCACAATAACACAAACCAAAACATGTGAAACAAATGTACTCATTAGTAAAGTTGTGAATAAGTTCATGTTGAAAGTGTGTGTTGTGTCTATTCAACAATGTTTCAAATATACATTGAAATGAATGTTAAATTTGAAATGAATATAATGAGTATGCAATACCCAAAAACTCAATATAAATAATGTAATTAATGTCTTTATGGTCAAAATGACTTAAAGTGTACCATGCATATAACCATTTAGTAAATACAACTACTCTTTATTTGAAACCATAAATGAAATACATATTAACAAAAATAAAATGTTTTGTTCTTTATATTTACAAATTCAAATGCATTCATCAAATATATGTCATTTGAAGGCTTTAGAATTTATGCAACATGAATTAATGAACTAAACCTTTATGCAAATGTTTATGTTGTTGTAATGGCATGAAGCAAAGGAAAGCCAATATAAATAGACTGTTTGATTTGGACTTTGGATTACGTTAATAACCTCATTGATATATAATGTCATGATTTTTAGGACCACTTTATATATATATATATATCCAAGGTGGATGGTTACCACATGTTTTTAGTGATATGCCAAGTGGCATTTGTTTTTGGCTAATGATTACAGTTGACTATGCACAAATTATCTAGCTTGAAATGAGTGTTCTTTTGTGTTTGGAATTCAAGTGGCTACAATTTTTTCCACCTTTTTATGTAGGGGCTATCAGATGCAAAGGAAGGTAAAGTGGATAGCAACAAAACCTTGACATAATAGTTATTGTGGCTATTGAACAGTTTGAAGAATGTGTCAAAATATGTCATGATGCCAAAATCTAAACCAAAGACGAAAAAGTTAAAGTATATTCCAAGCTCATGTTTCTATCAATTTTATAATCTAAAAAAATAATAAAAATAAAATGCAAACACTTTGAAAAGTCATTGAATTGACTAGCCACATTGTAGATTCCTTCACAATATCATATGAAGTAGAACCTTCATTCATTGCCATGTTGTTCCATAGGCTAACCATTACTATCTTTTGACTATAAATCCCACACCATCTTCATCCAACAACTTGACAATAAAATTTTCCCATAGTCCATCAACATGTAACCCAAGCTCGAAATAGAAATGTTTACCTTTGGATGTTGAATTTTACATTTTTCCAAGACCAATTTGACATGCTTGCACACATCTAGTTGAAGGGGAATTGAACCCCAATCCCAAATCAGGAATTTTTCCCACTACAAATTGAGCATTAACTACACTCGCACTCATGTTAAACATACATAAGAAAAGCAAAAAATCAATTGTCTTTTAGTCCATGATTGAATTTGCGAGATTGTTACACTTGACAACTAGAGGCCCAAATGTGCTTTCAAAACAAGTGCATAATAACAAAACACATGCATCATCATAACCCTTTTTTATTCATTGTGGGCTTATAAGCATTATGATACAATTCTAATATGAAACCAACAAGTTTAATTCCATTAGTAACCCATTATAACATCCTTTTTTAGAAGCCAAGACTATAGAAAGCTATTGTTGCATATGATTATTGATGTGATTGGCAACTCCATCCTCCTACACAATTCACAAAGTCTTCTTACACAATTCACAAAGAGTAGTGGGTAGATGCAAGCTACGGTGGCTCACTTTTTTTGTCCTTACATATTTTTTACATAATACACTTTATTCAAATGCCACAAATGCATTTTAAAATCCTCAATTTGATAAAAATATTTATGGATTATGATTTTAAACTTGAATAAGAATATTATTAAGGGGTGAAATTCAATAAACATACACTAACCATATAATAATGGACTTTTAAAGTGGACATATGCATTAACATTTGAATGCACTTTCTGTTATGATTTCATCTCAATATTTTTTATATGGACTCACTATATGATACATGATGGGGAAAAAAAATGGATTGAAAAAAATTACAAAAAAACTTTAATCAATAAATAATTTTGGACTTTTGAATGGTTAGATTCAAGCTTTATTTTCAAAAGTCCCAATCTTGGTCATTTTTTGTTGGATTGATATTTTTTCCCCCTTAACATGTATAATAAAAAGTTTTTAAAATGGGCAACCTTTCATATGAAATTTATTAATTGATTAATCACCACATATGGCCCCCCTCAACATTGGTTTTTAACATTTTTTTTCCATTCTAGTGTTATTTTTTCCATTTATATAGACTTTTGGGATCGGGACCCTTGCCACTTTTTAGCCACCATAGCTTGTATCTACCCTAGTTCAATTCCTCGAAGGTCTCAAATGGCCATAAATAAAAGTTATAAAGAAACAATGAGGCAAGATTCTCCTATTAATATATTGTGTTACTTTGCACCAAGTTGTATTACTCAACTCATTAGAGTTTCATTAAACTCAGAAAGCAAATGCATTAAAAGAGCAAGAATAATAATAAATTAATACATTTAGATACAAATCAATAAAGCTCTTGGATTATATGTCAAAATAAAAAAATATTGACCTATGGTTTAGCGAAGTAATATAGGTACAACTAAATGAAATCTACTTTTGTTAAACAATACTCATTGCAAGAAAGGGCTTTATTCATCTAACAAGACAAAGGGTTAAAAGCTTTATCAAAAGTGCTGCATTCAAAAAATGAACATTTGTATTGTGTTCATATATAAATTCCTAAACCTTTTGGACTTCTAATAGTTTTAGTAGTACAAAACACCATAAGACATATAATTGTTTTCCAACACATGTTTTATAATATATTATTGTTTATAATTATAACGATTATTGTAAAAATAAAGATGCTTGTAAACATGTGTTGTAGAAATTATTTATATTTTTGGCATGAATGAGAACAATAATCATTTAAAAATATATTTTGATGTTTATCATTTTTTAAAACCTTTTTTTAATTCTTATTTGCCTTCACAATTCTTAATTTTTGTTTTCCCCACTTATGTGTGACCATTTCAACAAACTTCATAAAGTAATGATCGACAAATTTGTGAAAACCAAACTTCAAACTTTTCATGAGAATTTTCTTGAATAATGTGTTCAAGGTTTTAATGGTGATTTCATTTTGGATTTATAAATTTTTTGATAGTGGTTTGTAGTGGTCAAAATGGATTAAAAAAAAAATTGCAACAATGTTCAAAAAGATTGTAAATGAAGAGAAACAATCACAATTAGAATGTGATATACAAGTTGTCAACAAACAATTGATTCAATAACTATTGGTTGCCACAAACCATATTAATGTCATATTGGTAGGCCAATGAAGGTTGTAGCTACACTATTATCTCCATGAAAAATAAAGAAAGAAAGAGGATGAAGAATCACCTACTAGGGATGGGAAGTAGCCAAATAAGAGAGGGATATCCTACACAAAGCACTTCCAACTTCATTTATGGCCTCCCAATATTGCTATAATAGAAAAACATGGTAACAATTTTGGAACACTACACTTTTTGAAATGACCTTCAAGAAGCCCAACATGTCAAATCCTTACGAAAATTGAGTAGGTCATGCTTATGGGAGTGGTTCATTATTAATGTTGAATTAAAACCAAACTATATGCATGTAGTGGAGGTTGGGACAACCGTGAAGTTTAATAAAAAAAACTATCTATACATGCATTGGAAGAACACCCATAAATTTGTGATTTACTTGGTGCCATGTTACAAAAAAATGAAACAAGCTCGACAATTGCTTTCAACCAACATTGTGTAATCTATTTTTCATAGTATGATCAAATCTTCAACACCTGAAATTTTTAAAAGGCCCTAAAAGGTTTATAATCATAAGAGAGTGGACACAACAATTCATAAAACAATACATGAATTGGTTTTTCATAATGGTCGCAATGGCAACAAATAAACTACCACCTAGTTGATATCAACATGGATGCAACATGGCTTATCAAGTAGTTTGCCTAATGAAGCCTTATAATATTTCACCGACCGTTATCATCAATAATGACCAAACATGGGTTCATCTCATTCAAACAACAAGAGAAAGGACTTGGGAAAGCTAAAGAACACAACATATCCAAGTTTTAAGGGTTGAAGATAGGAGGCAAGTTATGTTAGTTGTATTTTGAGTTACGAATGGTTTTTTTACTTATGCTTTAAATTGTTTTCTTAGGTACTATTCATTGTTGTTTGCCATTATAAACCTACTAAAGGAAAAAATAAATGCGTGAGTTTAGGTTGGGACCTCTCCTTTAGTGAAAACCATTGGTCAACATTAGAGACAACAAAGTAATTCATCCATAAGATCCTAGTGTCATATGTGCACATTCAAATCAATCACATAGGGTAATTATTAGAAAATTAAAAGATGGTGTAGTTGTTGGATTGTTGTGTGCAAGAATGATGATGTTTTTAACTCAATGAAATAAACATACTTAAATATCTTGGTCATATTTGTTCCATCTAATGCATTAGGGTCTTCTAGCTAGTTGATATCATTTTACAATGCCCATTAAAACATGTTTTCAAAGCACAATTAGTTTTTGAACTACTATAGTCATCAAACAATAAATCATTGAGGATCAATAAAATCCATAAATTGATTCAAGATTAATAGTTCCTAGAGCCTCACATTTGTGAAAATGATTACATTGTGCATGGAAGTAAGCGCACAAAACATGGAGGAGACCATAATGAAAAGTTTGGATAAAACATGAATTATTAGGGCATTCAAAAGTGAATTTCAACTTGCTACAATGGAAGAAAATATAATCACTTCCTTATTCAATGTCACACTAAACATTGAGAAACATAATGAAACAAAGATTGAGATTGATCCAACAAAAGTAACATTGACAATAATATAAGAATATTTACAAGTATAATCACAATGTTAATTATGATTGCAAATTGTACAACTATTGGTAGTACAAAAGGACTAAAATAACTATTTAGGAAATAGAAGACATTGATATAAATGTTACTTGTAAAGACTTTTAAATCATATTGTATAATAGTATTGTTGCCTGATTGGGCTTTACTTCCTTTCATTCCTTTAGGAAGGTGGTATTAGTGTTATTAGTAGTTGCATCTAGGTCATTGTTGGTTGGTGCCATAGATCAATGTTAGTAAAGTTGTATCTATAGTCTATTGTAGAAATGTGGACATGTGCACCAATCCTATTGTTGGAATACATCAAGTTCAACACAAGCAATGGTGTTTGATTAAGAGATATAAGGTGAAAAATATTTACTGTTCATCTTAGACATTTCTTAGTTCACTAGGGTCTATTTAGATAAAATCCAAATGAGTTTTGCATGTTTATAATGTGATTATTTAAGACATATTTGGAGTGATCTTTCACTTGTCTTTGGATTCATCTTCATGTAATCAATATTCTTAAAGAAGATTGCCAAGTTGTTTATGAAATGTCAAATATATCCAATCTTTGGCAGACATTATTAGTATGTAAAACTTGTTTGGTTGATAGGAAAATCATTAGTACAACAAAAATGTCTTCATTTTGACTAAGTTTTCCATATCTAAAAACCCAATGAATTGAACAATCTATAATCGTTTTAAAACATGCAATAGTTGAAAAAACATTCAATGACAATAAAAAGTAAATAAAGATATATTTGAACCACAACATCATTTTCATAATTGCAACCGAAATGTGTACATGAGCAAAACAAATATGTCAAACCTTGCAAGGAATATATCAAAAAGTTATTATACAAATTTAGTACTTGATTATCATTCAACATGTTTTAGGTCCCAAATAAAACACATTTGATTTGTTATTTTCAACAATAGTAAAAAAAAAATTATTAAAAAAAACATTATGGAAAATGATCGTGAATAACAAGCTTACATGACATTAATTGATCAAATTTAGGTTTTTAAAAAGTAAGTTTTGACCTACAATGCAACTTTGCTTCCAAGAATTATTGCATGTTCCCAAACCTAGCATGTTTACCAAACTTCTTGACATCAAAACCACTAATCACATTCTCATGGAGTTGCTTTAAGATATCTATGTCAAAATTGTAATTTAATGCATGAAATTTTCATTGGTGCTATTTCTTCAATCTTTGGGCAATGCCACAAAGAAGCATTGGACATTAACATTAGGATATCCTCTTGCATTTATGTGTTTGTTTACTTCCCAATGGTTTACAAACTCCTACATAGGCAAGGTTTAGGGACTTAGGTGAAATAAAGCGTTGATGGATTGAAGTTTGTTTTAGAGTTTCTTTCATAAAAAAAATAGGAAACAACATGATAAGATGTCAAGAGAAAGTAGCTTGTGAACTTTGAGGCACATGTCAAAGTTTAAAACCATAACAATCATGCACCCCAAAGAAAGATCAATGGATTTGACAACATAAAGTAAAAATTGTGAACACCATTTTACATTACTATATTGTAAGAACAACTATTTGTGTTTTGGAGCAACCCACGTTCACACCTTGGGCAATATCTCATGCCTCACCTTTCTTACCTTGGAAAACAATCCTAGTAGTGTCAATGATGGTGAAATTGGGGCAAAACACATATTATGTTTACATCACTATTGGTTTTATCAATATCCTAGAACATTTTTAGACATTCTTTAATCTTCACTTGGATTGTTTCAACTATTATTGAAACAAACATAATGACTAGATTTTAGTCATGTGCGTCCTCCTTGAAAATTAGGAATGTAACCACTTTTAGAATCAACAACAACTGGCAAGGTGGCCGCCATAAGCCTATACTAGTTTCCTAAAAACTCAATGTTCAACTACAAGGTAACAAATGTCGAAATAATTAAAGCACAAAATTTTATATATATATATATATATATGATTCCAATAGTTTGGATTTGGAAACTTTGTTTAATTAGAGAAGATAGCAAAGCTCCAAAACACAAGGATTGTGCAAAATCCCCAAATAGAGGAAATTTCAAATCTAGAGACACAAATCATGAGATTGAATTTGAAAGAAAGCTTGATGGGTGTGTACATCCTCCACAATGAGACAAAAATGTTTTTCAATTGACAAGTTTTGAATGTTTCAACCAACATTTTTAACTCTTATGGAACTTTGTTTTGACACACTGTTGGTGGCATTGTTCCATTCAAATGGGAGGTGGAGCTTGACAAGCCATTGAAGGTGGATATATCATCTATTAATTATGAAGCCAACCTTGTCTTTCTCCTTTTATTGCTTGAAAATATAGCCATGAACACATTTTTCTACTTTGGCAATCAATTTTGCATTTATGTAAAATTAATTTTAGGACCTAATCAATTCACATTGCAAACCCATGATCAACATCCATTTGGTTTATGTCACAAGTAGGTGTTGCTACTACATTCTTCCTCTCACACCATTTTCAACATTAGTTTTGAACAATGGGAAAAAGAAAAAAGGTTTCTATGTCAAACAACGTCACCTATTTTTGTTCACGAGTTCAAAACCAAGCTCATGATTGAGTTCAAAACTCAGTTCACAAATCACTCAATGATTACGTGTCAAAGAAATATTATGATGACCCAACAATTAAATCATAAATTTTTTGCCATGGACATCTCAAATTTCCCAAATTTTGACATTATGGGGTCAAAATAGGTCGAAATCGTAGGTGAACATTAAATTGCTTAATTAATCCACATTGGTTTGTCATAATCAAAATCAAATCATTTTTGACATTTTCACAAGTGTTAAAAAAAATAGTTTGATCTTGGATGCCCCAAAATAAGTCTTGAGATAGGCAATCAACAAAATGGTTGCCAACACAATTGCATTAAAAATGCAAATCATAGTAGAATTAAACAACCTCATGTTGAGTTGAGTTTTAGTATTTGATCAAAACTTTTTAGACTTGATGACTAACAACAAAGAAGAATGACAAAATGAATCTTACACTCAACGGATGGGTCTTACACTAACTATAGTTTACTCATTAAGAGCGGGAGGATCTTACACCCTACTATATAGTAGGTGTAAGACCCTTCTATTTCAAGGAGTCAATGTAAGGTCCCTCTACACCTACTCTTTAGGATCGCTCTAGAGGGCTTGCTCTTAGCTCTTAAGGCTTGTGATCTACATATGTTTAGGCCGATGATAAGGTCCTAGCATATTATGTAGGAATTTGTATTAATTGGTTGGGGGGCACTCCTAAAGGTCAAATTTGATTGGTCTATCATCACAAAAGAATATTTCACTTTGTGCACACCCCTAGAATATAAATGAGTGCAAATTTAATGTTTCTCCCCTTTGGCTTTACTTGAATAAATAAATAAGTAGGTTACAAAAGTGAAGGATGATGTTCCCATTAAGTGGAGTACTATGTAAGAACAAGTTGGGGAAATATATGGGAACTTGGGGAACAAATTGGGGAATATTTCATTCAATATTAGTAGGAGCTTGGTGGGAACAGATTGAGAAGATATCGGGAACCATATGGAACACATTGGGAACTTCAGAATCTTTAAGAACAAAACCAAAAAAAAAGCCCTTTGGGGTGGGGAGGGGAGGGGAGGGGGGATGAATTCTGGAGGGGGGATGAATTCTGTTGGGGGGGGACATATGTGTCAGATGAATGTGCCATCAATTTGCACACATGATTCTAGTAACATTGGTTTATTATTATTATTATTATTATTTGTGGAAAATGTTGAAATTTTCCCTCCAAAAATTGCATTTTTTTTTTTTTCAAACAGCAAAATTTTGTGAAGGAAAAAATAGAGAAATCTTTTATTAGCAAATTTAATAATTATTTGGTTTTTCAACATAATGGAATCTTCAAAAATCAATTAATTAGTTGACACACATGTGTTGAAGATGCCCCTGTCCTACCAAGTGTATGTATGTATGTATGTATGTATGTATACATACATACATACACACACACACAAGGTAGTACCATGGCCAAGTTCAACATTATAGTGTCAAATAATTATTTGATTTTTGAAGATTCCATTATGTTGAAAAATCAAATAATTCTTAAAATTTGCTAATAAAAGATTTCTCTATTTTTTTCCTTCACAAAATTTTGTTGTTTGAGAAAAAAAAATGCAATTTTTTGAGGGAAAATTTCAACATTTTCCACAAATAATAATAATAATAATAATAATAATAATAATAGACCTAATTAGTATGGAACTACTTGCAAGTTGCCATGGTACTAGGGTACATAGGGTACATCTAACAAGAACTTAGTTAGTTGCAAAAAAAGAAGAAAGGGTATAATTATGTAGTTTACCAATATTTTCATAAGTGGCGGTATTTTTGCTAGCAAATGAAGTGAAGTGAAGTGGGTTGGGGGGAGAGGGGTGTGGAAGATTTGCAGATCTTTTCCCTTGTTGCGTTGCAGCACCAGCTTCCGCACAAAGAAGCGCAGGCAAATCGGAGTCTTTCCACTAGCGTCGCATGGATCATCCCTGTTTTGATCAGAACTCTTCAGTTCAGAATCGCAAGCGAGAGACAGAGAGAGAGAGAGAGAGAGAGAGAGAGAGAGAGAGCATTTGGTGCCGAATTTGGTCGAGATTTGAAGTTGTGAGCACTGTTTTTGTAGATCCGGTTTAGGAATTGAGTTCTTGTGGTGTTGGGTGGTGGTGGTGGTGGTGGTGGTGGTAGTGGAGGTTCTTTGTTTTGTTTTGTTTTGTTTTGGGGGTAGGGAGGGAAATGGCAGCTTACCTTGATGATGATGAGGAGAGTAGCGAGGACTATCTGTTCAAGGTGGTGTTGATAGGGGACTCGGCCGTCGGCAAGTCCAATCTGCTTTCCAGATACGCACGCAACGAATTCAACTTGAATTCCAAAGCCACCATCGGTGTGGAGTTTCAGACTCAGAGTATGGAGATCGATGGCAAGGAGATCAAGGCTCAGATCTGGGACACTGCCGGTCAAGAGCGTTTCCGTGCTGTGACTTCCGCTTACTATAGGGGTGCTGTTGGTGCCCTCATTGTTTATGATATCAGTCGCAAAGCCACCTTCGACAATGTAGGTCGCTGGTTGGAAGAACTCAGAGGTACCATTGCATTTCCTTTCAACTGCACCCAAGTTGTTGTCACTCATCAAACAAAGAAAAAAATGAAAGAAAGAAGGAGACCGAGAACAAGATCCACCCAAGAGAAACTCTTTTTTTTCTTTCTTGGGGTGTTTCTTGTCTTAAGTGGAAGGAATGTGAAAAACTTCATTTTACAGACATTGGGTTGTTGCAATTTTTAGGCTTCAGGAAAACTGTAGTTTCAGATATCGAAGGAAAATGGAGACACGCTCAACTCTGGTAACAACAGATCACGCACTCCTAGATGCAGCAGTTTGAGAGAGAGAGGGGGGGAAGAAGAAGACCCATAAGAAACTCTCTTGGGGGGCGAGGGGGTTGGGTCTTTCTTGTCTTTACTAGAAGGAATGTGAAAAACTTCATTTTACAGACATTGGGTCCATACAATTTTTATGCTTCAGGAAAAATGTAGTTTCAGATATTGAAGGAAAATGGAGACACACCCAACTCTGGTAACAGTAGGTCGTGCACTCCTAGATGCAGCAGTTTTCATCTTCAGTTCTATATAATGCAAAATGCTGAAAGATGGAGGGAGGGAGAGACCTGACCAACCAGTTAGGGCATGACTTCACACCCCAACTCGTTCTTGTCTCTCTCTCCCCTCCTCCCTTCAGCTTAATTCACAATTATGAATTCCAGTTTGTCAATTTCAAAAAAAAAAAAGTCCATCTGCAAAGACAAAACCCATGTTGTCATGCATTCATTCATTACCATTGCTGAGAATGAAGTGGTGTAGTGTTCATTGGCTATGTTGTTGATGTTATTTGCAGTGCATTCGGATGCGAGTGTTGTTGTGATGCTTGTGGGAAACAAATGTGACCTCGACAGTAGACGGGAGGTGACAAAAGAAGAGGCCACAGCTGTTGCAGAGAAAGAGAACCTGTCTTTCATTGAGACTTCAGCCATGAATGCCACCAATGTGGTTGATGCCTTCCAGACAGTTGTGAAGGAGATCTACAAAATAGTTAGTAAGAAACCCCTCCTCACATCTTCGGTCTCCATGAAGTCCAATACTGTTCTTGGCAGCAGTCAAAGGTTGGCAGGTCTTGATGCTGCACATCCAAGAAAAACTGGTTGCTGCACAACTGCTTGACACTGGCAAAATGTTACACATGATTGGTTGATCTCCATATTGGATATAAAAGTACATGCCGGATTACTTGACATATCTCTCCAGAGCTGAGAATTGGTGCACTGAGCACAACATAGGTTTACAACGTAGGGTTTTTTGTCAAATCCTTTTTGAAGTCATGTGCATGAACTGTGAGTTTGTGATAGATTGTAGGTGAAGCAAGATTATGAATGCAATCTTATTATGAACTGATCATGAGAGATGCAATCACTAGTACCCATTTGTGCTGAATTGACTATTGCCTTGGCTTTAGAGTGAGATGTGATTTGATGAAGTCTGTCTCCAGCAATCTATGCTTCTCATAGTTGCCTAAATGGGGCCTCAAGGAGATCAGTTGTAGTGATTTTGGAGACAATTGACATGATCTCTTGCCCAAGGTTGGCTGCCTTCTACCAATCCCAAACCCTATGTGTGCCACTTTCTTGCATGGATGTTTAATTTCTTATTGGAGTTCTTAGGCATATGCCGTGCCATTGATCTCTTACCTGAGGTCTTTTTCCTGCCTAAACCCTAGTTTGTGTCAGTTTCTCTACATGGGTGGATTTGATTGGGTCTGGGCATGTGATCAGCTGGTCAATAACAGCAGGGTCACTGATTCTGGGCAGAATGAGACATATCTTTATTGCTGCTCAAGAGCAGTGTCTGGGTCCATTTTGAACAAGTTTGCCTGGAGAGATCCAAGATTGAATTGCACGGCCAATGATAGAGCTTCATTACAAGAATTTTGGTTGACAGAGGTGATGGTCTAGGTTTAGGCCTGCTGTGTGTTTTGCTTAGGTGATTTGTGAAAGGGGATTGTGTCAGTGTTTGGGGGTGGTGGGAGGTGGAGAAGGTGTGTGCGTGTTGGCTGATCAGCAACATGCATATTGAGACATGGAGATTTGAGGCTGTCCAGCATCTGGGCATGGATGGGTACATTGCATTCCCTTTACCTTTGCATGGTTTTTTCTCTGATGTCACATATGCATAAAATTCGAGGTTCTTCATCTCACTATATATCAGCCTTTGAGTTCCCCAACAAATAGATTGCACACAACATGATTTTCAGTCTTTTCTTCATCTGATTGTATGCGATGGCCTGTTCAAATTTCTGCCAACATTAGGTCATTCCAGTGCATATTGATCTAACCTCTACAACCATCAAAGGGAGATGACAGTGTGCTCTCTGGGATGAATGAAGTAAGAGGTAGCCAGGGGTTTTGTGGGAATGAGTGCTAGTAGCAAAGCTCTATTGTACATGGTGTGAAGCAATCAGGTGCCGGTGGATCCAAAATTTGGGATGGTAAAAGGTGCTCCTAATGTTTTTTCTTCTGGATTGGTACATGCCTTTCAACTGGCTCCACACCAACTCTGAGATTATGTCCTTTGTTTACTCTGCACCCACAGGTAGACAGGTATTACTTGAGAATGGCTTCTCCAGTTCATGTTTCAAATATTTTGCTCCAAATTTTTGTGTTTGAAATATTTGTCATCCTGTGACCTTTGCACAATGGCTATGATTCCAGCCATTTCCCAATGTTTGTTGATCCCCATCATGGTCATGAATGTTATTTCTTTCAGATCTGGATAGCCTTGCAAGACCTAGTTTGATTGAATATGTTTCTATAGAGGTATTGAAGGGCTTTTTCTTCTGACCTAGCTTTGGAGGAAGCTATTGAGAAAGGTTCAAAAAGTTTGTCAATAAACAAGAAGAGCTTCTAGGAGTTCAAGGAATCTTGAGTGAATGGAAAACCAAAGTTCTTGTTTTTTGTTTAGAGGACCTGTTATCTCACCATCTTACATGCCTCTTCTCAATCTTCTGTTTCTGTTCTTTGTCATTACAGTTTCTTTCTTTGGTGGGTAAAAAACTCTATGTTTCTTCAGTTTTTTTTGAGCTTAATTCTTCCAATGGTGCAATTTATTGAAGCATTGTTTTACACCTACTCTATTCTTCGTCAGAGATTATCGCTCCTCCTTAGGTATGATCCTTTTGTCCCACCCGGACTTTCCAGACTTTGAGAATTATTATATGTAAATAGACAAAGAGGTTTTTGTGTGATGTCTTTGACAAACATACTCAACTAGAGTATGCAGGTATTGATATGATCCGTATCCCTCATATTCATCCCAGTATCTTTATTATTGCTGAGTTGGTTGCTATCAATTTAGTTAGTTTTGCAGGTTCTCAAGGCTTTGCAGTTTTAAAGTGTGGTTTGATTCTCAGATGGTCAGTCTCATTATTCTTCCTCTGAAGAATAAAGGCTACACTCTAAAGATCCTTTTGAAGAGGATTGCTCAATAAAGAGGATTTTCTTTTTGGAATTTCAGTGTTTGGAGTTTTTTGTATGATTAAATACTATAGTTTTATAAGTGGGGAGCTTTTCCTTTGAAACCCACTTGGTCTTTATTTGCCTTCTCCTTTTAGTTTGCTATGGTCTGTTCGTTCTTGCTCATGTGCTTCCTGTTTTGCTTTTTCTTTTCTCCCCCTTCCTTCCCTCATGCTGTTTAGTCCTTGGGTCGTTGTACTAACAACCACTGCTTTACACGGCCATGGAAGGCACCTTGAGGGGGTTGTAGCTAGTGTATCATGTTTGAGTCTTCTCATTGCTTTTGAACTTGAGATAGAAACTCGATATGCAGGCAGGCTACTGGTTACATCTACGTATACCCATCATGTGAAATTGATGAAGTTACCAGTGAAGTTGTGGTAGAAAAAATAGCTATCATACATAGTACTGTTGATGGTCAATGAACAAGTGACAGATTGTTGTTGTTGTTGTTGTTGTTGATTTTATAGTTCATTTTGAACTACGTTCTTCTGTTCTATGTATTTCTTCTTTTCACTGTTTTTTAGTTCTCATCTAGAGTTTTTCACTTCATGCTGATTACTTTTAATCATCACTACGGAGATTTTGTTGATACCTACTCATGAGAGTTATAGTAGTCTCTCTAACCGATGGAATGTTCTTGAAACAGATTTGTTTTCCATTTAGAGTTTTGTTTATGTGATTTTTGTGTCTCTTCACATTTCTTGGTTCTTTTTTCAGTGTAAGGAAGAACAAAAGTTGTGTCCTAAAATATTAACAACTACATATCTGATCAATAATGTAAGATGATGATGAGAAAGGTCAAGCACTGATGGCACAATTGTGTCTATCCCACCGCTACTTGCCACTTCTTTAGGACAAATTTGTATGGAGAAAACTATAGATGAGCATGGTTGATCAGGCAGCAAAAGAAGCTTATATAGCTGCTAGCTGCCATGGATTTGAATCCATTTTGAAAAGCGCAGCTCGGAAGGAAAAGCAACTTGAAAAGGTTTTTGAAGAAAAATGCTAAACACAAAAGAAGCCCCAAAATACACTTTTGTTGTGCATCAAAATAGCAATGTATCATCAATGCACCATATTTCGTCATGCATTATGTTATCATGCATTATGGTATGTCATCAACATAAATCCTATGGTACATATGAAACCTTGACACCTGATATACATTTAACATCACTTTTTAATCATAACTAACTATAATTTATCATATGTTTTTTTATACACCAAGGATTTATTGATACATTAAGGATTCGTTCAAACATTAAGGATTTTAATCCATCTAACCATAGAAAGAGCAAAGAATTTTTTCAAAATAGATGGACAAGAGGTTGTCACATTTCCAAGTTTATAGATAAGGTAAAAAAAATTGTTAATTTAATAAAAAAGCCCATTAATCTACTATCAACACATGATGTGAGCAGTACATTGAATATATTAATAATGTATTTTCACATTTGAGAATTAAATCTTACAGATGAAAAATTGACACCTAATATACATTTACCATCATTTTTCAATTATAATGAATTATTATCAACCATATGTTATTGATAGATTAATGATCTATTGATACATTGAAGATCTTTGATACACTAAGGGTTTTATAACATGTCTAAATATAGAAAGAATGTTTTTTCTTTCAAATAGATGGACTAGAGGTTACCACATTTACAAGTTTATGGGTAATGTAAAACGATTGTTAAAATAATAAAAAACCATTAATCTACTTTCAAGATGTGATGTAAATAATACATTGAGTGTAATATAAACATATTTTCACATGAAAAATAAACCTTACATATGAAAATTTGACACCTAGTATACATTTACCATTAGTTTTTTATTATAACCAATTATTATTAACCATATGTTATTAATAGACTGAAAATTGATTGATACATTAATTATCTTTTAATGCATTAAAGATCATTTGATACAATAAGGCTTTTTCAACTCATTTAAACATACCAAAAGCAACATTTTTTTCAAAATAGATGGACAAAAGGTTGCCATATTTCCAATTTTATAGGTAAGGTAAAACAACCATTAATTTAGTAAAAAAACCATTAATCTACTAAATCGAAATGTAATGTGAGAAATAAATTGAATATATTACAAACATATTTTCACAGTTGAGAAATAAACCTTACATATGAAAACTTGACATCTAGTATACATTTATCATTAATTTTTTGATTATAACTAACTATTATTAACCATATGTTATTAATACACTAAAGATTTATTGAGACATTAATGATCTATTGATACATTGAAGATATTTTGGTACACTAAGGATATATTAACCCATCTTAACATAAAAAGAGTAGGTAATTTTCCAAAATAAACAAACAAAAGGTTGCCTCATTTTGAAGTGTATGGGTAAATTAAAAAATTAATTAATTTAATTGAAATGTGCCACTACGCTACTAACATGTGGTGTGAACAATACATTGAGTGTATTATTAGTATTTGACATTTGAAAAAAAAATCTTTGCATATGGGGAGAAATTGACATGTTTTACACATTTCCAACCACTTTTTTACTTTAAATAATTAATATTTGCATTTTTTCAGTCTGTTATAAATATTTGTTGAACTTTCAATGAGGATTATTTTACAAATTAGGGTCTTGGGTCACATTTTGAATGAACACCAAGGTTTCAACACAAGCTTGTTACCTTGTTAATCTGAGGCTTGATTACAACTTTGGATAACTTGATGGTGATTTAATCATATCTTGTTGGAGAAAGATGCATGGCCATACAACATTCAAAAAAGTAAGCATCAAGTAGGTTTTTTATATTGTCATTGCATTCCTATAATAGTTGTGGATTTCGGTCCTTTGTAGGTGACATCAATTGCCTTCCCATCAAAGAAATATTTGACATCTTTGGAAAACTTGAAATAAATCAATAAAAGTTGTCAATTAAACATTGTGCAATAGTGATACATGGCATTACTCTATATATAACACAACCAAATATTATTTCCAACAATAAAGTGATACATTGAAACAAAAAAAGTTAATAACAAAACATGGAGATAGAATCATAGACTCAATTAAAAAGATGAAAATATGGAATAACAAATGCTACTATGTGGTAAATTGGTCATGTGGGATAACTTTTGCAAATTGGTGGAAAGAACAAATGTAAATGCCATTGACCCAATAACTACTAGCAACATGAAACTAACCATGAAAAAATTTGAGAAAGTGTGAGCAAATATGTTGTAGACATGTAAATAACATTATTTGTATGGTAGTAGCCACCTACATATTGGGTCCTAATTTCACCGAAATTAAAGACAAAATGAGAAGTCATGATGAAAACATTACAAAGGGAAGAAAAAAAGGTGACCAAGCAATTTTTCAACTTATCCCATGCACCTTTGAATCAAATAGGACTAGTTATGATCAAGCGTTATCATTGGACACAAACAACACATTGAAGATTATTGGTTCACACTTTCGAACACATTTCAATTTCCTTGACACGTTCAATATCTTGAAGAAATTTATGTTGACAAGTGCAAACTTGGGAAAATGAATTTACATGTTTCATGAGAAGTATGCTAGAATTAAGACATATATAAAAGAATATAACATTCAAAGAAAAATGTTATAGAAAATGATCAAAGTGAAATTGATTTTAATCCTAATATCATCATGTCAAATTGCAATCTTGACTAGGTAAAAGAATGAACATGAATGTGGATTAGAGAGAAGGTTTCAATTCAAATTATAGGATATGAAACTTCCTTGCAAGACTAATTCACATTTTCTAGAACCAAAAATGACTAATCTAGCAATCAAGATTAACATTTTCTAGCTTGTTGGAACTACTTCATGAGTAGTTCCAAATGGTTGTGGTCCCTTAGCACAAGGCTTACTTTTACAATTGCTATAATACAATTCATTTCAAACTTCAATTGGTATAAAGGAGAATAGTATGGCAACAATTAAAATACATCCCTAAAAACTTTTGTTACGATATAATACGCAAAATGCGAAGTATGTATCAACAAAATGCCATAAACACATATGTTAAGTATGTATCAATCAAAATGTTACATACTTACCATACAATGCAATTTGTCACAATACTATACCATACAATTACATATCAACAAAATATTACAAAATATTATGCCCTACTATGCATATCCAAAATGCTAAAGACAAGTATGTATCAACAAAATGCCAAAAACACATATGCCAAGTATGTATCAATCAAACTATTCCATACTTGCTATGCAATGCAATCTATAGCAATATTATGCCATATTATTGCATATCAACAAATATTGTAAAATATTGTAGCAATACTATGACATACTATGCATATCAACAAAATGCTAGAAACACATATGCCAAGTATGTATTAATCAAAATGTTGCATACTTGTGCAATGAAATTTATAACAATATTATGCCATATTATTGCATATCAACAAAATATTGCAAAATATTGTAGCAATATTACATGTATGAACAATTTTATACATGGCATGGTACGACAAATAGGAAAAAGTAGTTTGCTAAATAGCCAATGTAAAATTGATCCAATTGGAAATGGATCAAGAGTAGTCTATTTTACCATAAATGCAACCTACATTTCTATTCCAAAATTATGAGAGGATATTAATATAGTCTACAAACCACATAGCTACGTTAGCCTAAAAAAATGTTTCAACAACAATCACATTGTCCAAAGTAGAAACACTATTCACCAAAAATGGTGAAGGGGGGGGGGGGGGGGGGGGAAGGAAAAAAAAAAAAAAATATATAGAACAAAAGAGGAAAAAAAAAAAAAAAAAAAAACAAAAAAAAAAACAAAAAACAAAAAAAAAAACAAAAAAAA
>Ga0116227_10007751_pt1 | contig 20722 bp, 19 predicted proteins | sample S1TSphgellanicum_FD_89693 | JGI IMG/M metagenome (GOLD analysis project Ga0116227, IMG submission 89693) | Host-associated microbial communities from peat moss isolated from Minnesota, USA - S1T2_Fb - Sphagnum magellanicum MG | ecosystem: Host-associated > Plants > Peat moss > Unclassified...
CTTAATTTTTGGATGACCCGATACATCATACAGATATTTAGCCAGCTCCTTGCTGTTTTCATGAAAGGTCTCACCATTGGCAAAAATCTCTGCAGCAAAATGGTAGGCCGCGTTGAGGTTTAAATCCCCGTTTGGATGGATAAAGCGGTAAACCTCATTCACCTTCTCGTAAGGCCCTAAAAAATAGGTTTGCAGCAAACTACTCAAGGTCAGGTCGCGGATCGCAATGGATTGATCAGACAAGACATAAAATTCATCCTGGGACTTGTTCCCAATGCGGTGTATAGACAGCTCGGCCAGCGAGGCCTCAAAAAAAGAAATCATTAAAAAAAATAGTTTTCGTTTTGATTAGGTGTATTCCGTAGCTCAACAGGCTTAATATTGCTTCTGCCCGATAAATGTATGCGAAGATATAAAAACAATATTATAATTTGATTGCCCCTAATTTGGCAAACCTTGCAATATTTCTAAAATAAGGAGGCTTTGTCAAAACTTTTGTCAATATAACAAGCTAAATGCCCGCAAGTTTGAAATATACCATTCAAAATGAATATTTTTGCTCCCTAATACTTTAATACTAATGTTAAGAACAACTACTTGCGGAGCTCTGACAATTGAGAACCTTGGAGAAAATGTAACCCTCTGCGGATGGGTACAGAAATCAAGAGATTTAGGCGGAATGACTTTTATAGACATCCGCGACAGGTATGGCATTACTCAATTGGTTTTCAATATGGATGATAACCAGGAATTGTGCGAAGCTGCCCGTAACCTGGGCCGTGAGTTTGTCATTAAAGCTTCTGGACTTGTTGTAGAACGCTCTAATAAAAACCCGAAAATGCCAACTGGTGAGGTGGAGATCAAAATTACCGCCCTTGATATATTAAATGCAGCAAAACTACCGCCCTTCATGATTGAAGATGAAACGGATGGTGGCGATGACCTGAGAATGAAATACCGTTATCTGGACTTGCGTAGAAACCCGCTGCGTAACAATATGGTGTTGCGCCATAGAATGGCACAATCTGTTCGCCGCTACCTGGATGCACTGGATTTTATTGAAGTGGAAACACCGGTACTGATCAAATCTACACCTGAAGGTGCACGTGATTTTGTGGTGCCTAGCCGCATGAACGAGGGCCAGTTTTACGCCCTGCCGCAATCGCCGCAAACCTTTAAGCAATTGCTGATGGTATCGGGCTTTGACCGGTATTTTCAAATTGTAAAATGCTTTAGAGATGAGGATTTGAGGGCCGACAGACAACCTGAGTTTACTCAGATTGACTGTGAAATGTCCTTCATTGAACAGGAAGATATTCTGAATACTTTTGAAGGTCTGATCCGTACTTTATTTAAAGAAGTTAAAGATTTTGATTTGCCTGAAGTACCTAGAATGCAATATGCTGATGCGATGCGTTTTTATGGTTCGGATAAACCAGATACCCGTTTCGACATGCGTTTTATTGAATTGACAGACCTGGTTAAAGGAAAAAATTTCCCTGTATTTGACAATGCGGAACTGGTTATTGGAATCAATGCAGCCGGCTGTGCATCCTACACCCGTAAACAGCTAGATGAACTGACCGACTTCATCAAACGTCCTCAGATTGGTGCAACCGGCCTGATCTATATGCGACACCATGAAGATGGTTCTTTAAAGTCATCTGTAGATAAATTCTATACCGAAGAAGAACTGAAACGCTGGTCTGCAGCCCTGAATACCAAGCCTGGCGATCTGGCCTTAATTATGGCAGGTACTACAGATAAAGTACGCAAGCAATTGAGTGAGCTTCGTTTGGAAATGGGAACGCGCTTAGGTTTACGCGATAAGAACGTATTTAGCGCGCTCTGGGTGCTTGATTTCCCTTTATTGGAATGGAATGAGGATACAGAACGTTATCACGCCATGCACCATCCTTTCACCTCTCCGAAGCCGGAAGACATAGCCTTATTGGATACCGATCCAGGAAATGTAAGGGCCAATGCTTATGATATGGTGGTAAACGGAACTGAAATTGGTGGCGGATCGATCCGTATTCACGATAAAACCCTCCAGGCTTTGATGCTTAAACATCTCGGCTTTTCCCCAGAAGAGGCTCAGAAACAGTTTGGCTTTCTAATGGATGCCTTTGAGTTCGGCGCACCTCCACATGGTGGAATTGCTTTCGGATTTGACCGTTTATGCTCAATTTTTGCGGGTTTAGACAGCATACGTGATGTGATTGCCTTCCCCAAAAACAACTCTGGTAGAGATGTGATGATCGATAGCCCGGCCACAATTGATCAGAAGCAGTTGGATGAGTTGAAGATCAGATCAACAATATAAGCTTACTGTCGGTGCTTTTTAGCCCTGAATAAAAGAAAAGGAGCATCCATTGGTGCTCCTTTTCTTTTATTGTATTTCTTAATAAGCTTCACTATCTGGCGGAATGCCATAATCGACATACCCGGCAGACTTTTCTTTTTTTCTTTTAGACCCACCAAACCAAGACTTTACAGAATTGAATATAGCGGATAGGTGTTCCACATCCAGGCTTTTGCCAAGCTTATTGGAAGCAAGGCCAACGAGGGTTTTGGTTAAAAAACCAGATCCCCGGAACAAGGTGCTGTTCATGATAAAAGGAAGCAGCATAGACATCACTCTACTACTGATGTTCAATTTGTCATCTACCTTAAGCAAAGCCGAAGGTGTAGCATATTTCTTAATCAGTGCCCCTAAGGTAAACTGATGCAGGTATTTTTTGCCGTCATTGACTAGCATGGCACCTTTTCGATTGTGCTCAGCCTTTAACTGACATATCATCGCATGCAGTTCTTCCCGGTTGTTGATGTTATATCTTCTGCTCATCTTCTTCCTCCTCTTTACCAGCCAACTTATTAAAGTAATTTTTGATCGTGAAATTCATAATGGCCTTTTCGACGAATTTTTCCCTTGTATAATAGACCAATAGCGCCAACAATACATAGATGATGGCTACACAGCCAAATCCTCTCGCATAGCTGCCCAATACATCTGAAAGGAAAAGCGCGAGTGTGATCGTACCAAATAGGAAGGCGAGAATAAAGCAGATAATTACGGCAACATTAGTCACAATATCAGCAAATATTTTGGACACCTGTTCTACCAGATATAACCGGGTATATTCTACACGGGTATCCAGATAACTTTTCGCATCATCAAACAAGTCGTTGAGGTCTTTTTCTTTATTCTCTTCCATTATACTAATTTGGTTTTAGCAAAAAATTAAGCGTGTTCTAAGTCGTCATCTATAAATTCTTCTTCGCCCTGACGAAGTTGATTTTTAACAGAACTCACTATCTTATCTTTTAAACCTGCCAGATTGTTGATTTCATCAGCAGCTCTATCTTTAATGGAATCGCCCAGGTCTTTTAAAGACTGGCTCAACCGATCTCTTGTCTCACTCCCTTTCTCCGGGGCAAATAGCAAACCCAAAGCAGCACCAGCTGCCAAACCTGCAAGCAATCCTACCAATACTTTTGAATTATCATTCATGTTTATATAAATTTACAGTTAACAAATACGTTTTTTTAGGACATGCTGCCATTATAACTTCCAGCATTTAGAAATTGTTTTAATTCTTTCCAATTTCCCCGGATAAGATGCCCCCAATAACTAAGCCAATTCAATTGCAGATTCAAAGAATGACCGTCTATTTTTCCAAATTGATCGCTTTCATTTTATTGTAAAGCGTTTTACGGTCTATATTTAAAAGTTGCGCAGCCTTGGTCTTATTGAAATTAACCTCCCTCAATACTTTCAAAATCGCATCATACTCCGCTTCCAATGCTGCATTTTTCAAACCTCTTGGGCGCTCCGAGCGCGAAATGGTACTTTCTAGAGCACTGGCCTTGGCATAAGTCGAAATTTCTAAAGGAAGTGCTTTCAATTGAATCTCTCCAGACTCGGTGAGCAGGGTTGCCCGTTTGATCACATTTTTAAGCTCACGAACATTTCCAGGCCAGTTATACGTTAAAAAGCAATCCTCAACTTCTGCGGAAAAGCCTAAAACATTTCTATTCAACTCCGCATTGGCAGCCTTCAGAAAGGTATGGGCAAAAATCATAATGTCATGTCCACGGGTACTAAGCGGAGGAAGATTGATCGAAAATTCATTGAAGCGATGGTAAAGATCTTCCCTAAAACGACCGTTTTGAATAGCCGAACTTAGATTTTCATTGGTTGCAACGATGATCCGAACATCCAGATCAATTTCCTTAGTACTTCCGATCCGTTTAATTTTCCGTTCCTGAACGGTTCTTAGTAATGCGGCTTGGATATCGTAGGAGAGATTTCCAACCTCATCTAAAAACAGGGTGCCACCATTAGCCATTTCAAAATGCCCTATTTTGGTATATAAAGCCCCAGTAAACGAACCTTTTTCATGTCCAAAAAACTCACTTCCAGCCAGTTCCTTTGTAAGCGAACCGCAATCCATCGCCACAAAAGGCTTGTTTTTCCTCGGACTGTTCAAATGGATCGCCATGGCCACAGACTCTTTTCCAGTACCGCTTTCCCCCAATAAGATCACACTATAATTGGTGGGTGCCACAACTTCAATCTGTTTAAGCAGCTCCCGGGAAGCCAAACTTTTTCCGACAACAAAGTTATCCTGCTCACTATACACCTGCTGATTATCTTTCTCTTTCACCAGCTCGTTTACCTCGCGCGGCGCATCTGCGGCTAAAGCAATCTGGGTTTCAATGGCCTTATTTATGGTATTTAAGATTTCATCCGGATATAAAGGTTTGGTGATATAATCGTAGGCGCCGAGCTTGATCAACTCCACAGCCAGTTTAATATCAGAATACCCCGTAATGATAATCACTCCAGTATTGGGGTACTTCTCTTTAATTTTCACCAACATTTCCTTCCCATCCGTATCTTCCAGGCGATAATCGCAAAGCACAAGATCATAAGGCTCCTTAGCAAGGCATTCCATCGCAGTCTCGCCACTGGAAGCCGTAGATACACTAAAGGAATTTCTTGTTAGGAATTTCGACAACAAAATTCCAATATTTACCTCATCATCAACAATCAATATTTTTCTCATAGGAAAATGATTTACAATAGTAGAGTATAAATATAGGAATATATTTTTTAATGGGTAATTTTTTCTACACTTTCCAGGGCCGCTTGGATCCTACCCGGTGTTCGAAGCAATTATTTTCCGGTAAAGATCGGTTTACGTTTTTCCAGAAAAGCAGTGGTCCCTTCTTTAAAGTCAGCAGTATCAAAGCATTTTCCGAAGGCTTTAATCTCTGTCTCAAACCCATCTAAATCAACAGCAAGCGAAGCATTAACCGCATCAATAGCACAGGCAATAGCCAAAGGGGCACGCAACTTAATTTTAGCCACTAACTCATCAACCTTAGAAAATAGTTCGCTTTGCGGCACAACATAATTGACTAGTCCAATCTTTTCGGCTTGACTGGCAGTAATCAGATCTGCTGTTACGATCATTTCAATCGCCCGCCCCCTACCCACAAGCTGCGTAAGTCGTTGGGTTCCGCCATAACCCGGAATCAACCCTAAAGAAACCTCTGGCAAGCCCAATTTGGCATGCTCTGAAGCAACGCGAATGTGACAGGCCATAGCCAATTCTAGTCCGCCACCTAATGCAAAACCATTTATCGCTGCAATCACAGGCTTGGGGCAATTTGCAATTGCATCAAAAACGGTCATCTGTCCATTTCTCGCCAGTTCTTCTCCGTTTTCAGCCGTATAATTCGCAAACTCAGAAATATCGGCACCGGCCACAAAAGCTTTTTCCCCGGCTCCGGTTAGCAGTACAGCCTTAACCTCGTCACTCTGACTTGCATAAGCGATCACATCAGCCAGTTCAGCCAACGTTTCTCTATTTAAAGCGTTTAATTTCTGCTCCCGGTTAATCGTCACGTACAATACCGCCGCTTTTAGTTCTGATAAAATATTCTGATAAGTCATTTTTAGAAATTTCTATGTGTTGTAACCCAGTTTTTGATATAATTCACGATGGTTTCAATCGTGGTTCCCGGAGCAAAGAGCTCGCCAACTCCAATTGCTTTAAGTTTAACCATATCCCCCTCAGGAATGATCCCACCACCGGTCAACAAAACATCCGTAAGCTGTTTTTGCTGCATAATCTCCACAATCTTAGGGAAAACGGTCATATGCGCACCAGATAAAATGGAAACCCCGATTGCATCCACGTCTTCCTGTAAGGCCGCATTGACGACCATTTCCGGAGTCTGACGTAAGCCCGTATAGATCACCTCCATTCCGGCGTCCCTCAATGAAGTAGCAATTACTTTTGCGCCCCGGTCATGGCCATCTAATCCAACCTTGGCCACCAAAACCCGGATAGGCCTGTTTAATGCTTTGCTCATAATTATGCTAATAAGTCGCTTGTAAATGTAAGTAAATTAGCGCTTTTATGTTAACTTTGAGCACTAAAATTACAGTTTTTATGAGTGAGGAAAGATCATTGAACTTTATTGAAGAGATCATTGAAAACGATTTAAACAGCGGAAAATACGAAACCTTAATCACCCGTTTTCCACCGGAGCCCAATGGTTATTTACACATTGGCCATGCTAAGGCGATTTGTCTGAACTTTGGTTTAACCCAGAAATATGGTGGTTATACCAATTTGAGATTTGATGACACCAATCCGGTAACGGAAAAAACAGAATACGTAGACAGCCAGCAGGAAGACATCCGATGGCTGGGTTTTCAATGGAAAAATGAGCTTTATACCTCTGACTACTTTGACACCTTATATGATTATGCGGTTAAACTAATTGAAAAGGGTCTTGCCTATATTGATCACAGCACAGCCGACGAAATAGCGGCATTGAAAGGAACGCCTACCGAAGCAGGAAAAGACAGTCCTTATAGAAACCGCAGCGTTGCAGAAAACCTAGATTTGTTTACCCGCATGAAAAATGGCGAGTTTGCAGATGGGGTCTGTACTTTGAGGGCTAAAATTGACATGACCAGTCCAAATATGATTATGCGAGATCCGGTAATTTATCGGATTAAACATGCTGAACATCACCGTACCGGTAACAAATGGTGCATTTACCCGATGTACGATTTTGCACATGGACAAAGCGATAGCATTGAATACATTACACATTCGATCTGTACCCTGGAATATGTGAGCCATCGCGAATTGTATGATTGGTGTATTGAGAAATTAGAAATCTATCCTTCCAAACAATATGAATTTGCGCGTTTAAATCTTACTTATACCGTCATGAGCAAGCGCAAGTTGTTGCAATTGGTAAATGAAGGCGTAGTGAGCGGCTGGGACGACCCGCGCATGCCTACCATCAGTGGCTTAAGAAGGCGTGGTTACACGCCAGAAAGCATTCGTGAATTCTGCGAAAGGATAGGCATCGCAAAAAGGGAGAACCTGATCGAATTGAGCCTACTTGAATTCTGTATCCGCGAGCACCTGAATAAAACAGCGACCCGCGTGATGGCTGTTCTAGATCCAATTAAACTGGTCATTACCAATTACCCGGAAGGCCAGGATGACATCCTGGTTGGCGAGAACAATCCTGAAGCAGAAGACAAGGGCGGAAACCGTGAAATTCCTTTCAGCAATGAACTCTGGATAGAGCGTGAAGACTTTATGGAAGAGCCGGCGAAGAAGTGGTTCAGGCTTGCTCCAGGAGCTATGGTACGTTTAAAACATGCCTACATTGTAAAATGCGAAAGCTTTGTTAAAGATGCAGATGGAAACGTAACTGAAGTTCATTGCGCTTATATTCCTGAATCCAAAAGTGGTGAAGATACCAGTGGCATCAATGTCAAAGGCACCATCCATTGGGTAAGTACCAAACACGCCAAACGTGCAGAGATCAGGATGTATGACCGTTTGTTTAGCGTAGAGGCTCCCGACAGCGAAGAAGGCGATTTTAAAGATTACCTGAACCCGAACAGCGTGCAGATCATTAAGGAGGCCTATATTGAGCCTTATCTGGCCAATGCGGATAAAGGCAGCAGATATCAGTTCATCAGGAAAGGCTACTATTGTGTAGATAAGGACTCCAGTCCGGATCACCTGATCTTTAACAGGACGGTCTCTTTAAAAGACGCCTGGGCTAAAGGAAACAAATAAAAAAAGCGCCTTAGGCGCTTTTTTTATTACATATACTTTTTATACAGGTTATACAAGATCAACCGATCAGCTGGTGTTAAAGCAGGTGTAATATCCGTTTGTACAAAATGAATTTTAAAGGCTTCAATGGCAGCCCCAATGTTTTTTACATTGTACCCGATGATGCGCAAGGCCGCAACTGCGTCAAAGTCTACCGGAGGCATCACCAAAACACTGTCGTACCATAAACCAAAGCCGTTATCGGCCATCCTCTTCCAAGGGAAGTTCTTCGGGTCATTTTTTCGGCCCGGCGCAATATCCGCGTGACCAATAAAATTAGCTGTAGGAATGTTATACCGCTTTTTTAAGGCATCCAAAAGCTTGATCAGGCTTTGAATCTGAGCTTCAGTAAAAACATCTGTAGTTCCATTGTTGTCTAGTTCTATCCCTATCGACGAGGAGTTTAAATCGGTATTGTTACCCCAGCTTCCAATACCAGCATGATTGGCTCTTAAATAATCATTGACCATTTGAACCACCTTGCCATCTCTGCCAACCACATAATGCGAACTGACTTCACTTTTTCCTTTAACCAAAAAAGTATTGATGGTTTGCTGCAAACCGTTCTGAGCAGTGTGGTGAATAATGACAAAGCTTGGCTTACGAATCCCAAAATTTATAGAGCCAATCCACATTTGTTCATCTGTTTCAAGACCAGGAACACCCTGACCTATCGGCGGAACAGCCTTAATGGTTTCGGAGAAATCTTTGGCCTTACTTTTATAAATCTTCTCAGTCGCTGCATACCGGCTTGTGGTACAAGACACTAGCAAAAATAGAGGAATAGCGAGCAAATTATATCGCTTCATAAATCGTACTTGTTTCATAGTGAAAGTATAGAAGAGGTGAAATTACTATTTTTTACTAATTTAGTTGCATCTTAGAATTGCATTATAACTAACACAATTTCATACTATGAAGAAAACAAGCAAAGCAACGTCATTCATTGCCGGATGCGCTATTATTGCAGGTATTGCTTCCTGCACAAGCCCCCAGGGCAACAACAACACTAAAAACAAACATACAGTTGAAGATAGCCTGCAACGCTATGTAAGCGAGCGTCTGGGCATTTATGAAAAAGTAAAATTAACTTCCAATTTAAACGAATTGAGTGCCAATGAGCGTAAAATCCTTCCCTTACTGATTCAGGCAGCTCAAATTATGGATGATCTGTTCTGGAAACAGGCCTATCCACAGCGCGATAGCTTATTGGCCACCATTAAAGATGAAAAGACACGTGCTTTTCTAGACATCAATTATGGTCCATGGGATCGTTTGAACGGTGATAAACCTTTTGTTTCCGGCATCGGTATGAAACCTGAAGCATCCAGCTTCTATCCCGCCGGAATGACCAAAACGGAGCTTGAAAAATCTGACGTTAAAGATAAAATGGGACAATATTCTGTCATCAGAAGAGATAGTACTGGTAAATTAACCTCGATTCCTTACCATATCCTATATGCTTCAGAGTTGCAGAAAGCCTCCAATTTATTAAAGGAGGCGGCTGTACTTGCGGAAGATGAAGGCTTCAAAAAATACCTGAACCTGCGCGCTGATGCCTTAATGACAGATAACTTTACCGCCAGTGATTATGCCTGGTTAGACATGAAAAACAACGGTCTTGACATCATCATTGGTCCCATTGAAAATTATGAAGACAAGCTCTTCAATGCCCGCGCCTCCTACGAATCCTATGTATTGATCAAAGATAAGGTCTGGAGCAAACGATTGGCTAAATACGTAGCCATGTTACCACAATTGCAACAAGGCCTCCCTGTAGATGCAAAATACAAAAAGGAAAAACCTGGAACAGATTCTGAGCTGAATGCTTACGACGTGGTTTATTACGCAGGAGATTGCAATGCAGGATCAAAAACCATCGCAGTAAACCTGCCAAACGATGAGGTAATCCAACAGAAAAAAGGAACGAGAAGATCTCAGTTGAAAAATGCCATGAAGGCTAAATTTGACAAGATTCTGATTCCTATTGCTAAGGAACTGATAGATAAAAATCAACAACAATACATCAATTTCGACGCTTTCTTTGCCAATGTCATGTTCCACGAAGTTGCGCACGGACTTGGAATTAAAAAGACAGTAACCGGAAAAGGATTTGTAAAAGAAGCACTGCAAGAACAACATTCATGGCTGGAAGAAGGAAAAGCAGATGTCCTCGGTTTGTATATGGTCACTGGCTTATTGAAAAAAGGTGAACTGGAAGGGGATATCAAACAATTTTATACCACTTATATGGCCGGCATTTTACGCTCTGTACGCTTCGGGGCTGCCAGCGCACACGGTAAAGCCAATATGCAATGTTTCAATTTCTTTAAAGAAAACGGAGCCTTCATCAGAAATGACAATGGAACCTATCAAGTTGATTTCGCCAAATTTGAGGTGTCGATGAACAAGTTAAGTAACCTGATCCTTACTCTACAAGGAAATGGGGATAAGCTGGCGGTAGAGAAAACACAAAAAGAGAAGGCTGTCATTACCCCTGAACTTCAGTCAGATCTAGATAAATTAACCAAAAAAGGTATTCCTGTTGACATTGTATTTGAACAGGGCGTAGATGTACTGGGCGTAAAATAATTAGCCTTCCAAATGCTTAACAATGATGTCCTCCAGCTCCTGGATATCAAAGGGCTTAGATAAATAGCCATCAGCACCTGCTTTTTCTGCCAATGACTTGACATCGTTGTTGGCAGAAAAGTAGATGACCGGAATATGCTTCAATTCGTCATGCGCCTTCAATGCTCTCGTGGCATCAATTCCACCAACATCGGGTAACCAGTTGTCCATAAATATAATATCAGGAGTATAACCCATCACCTGATCAATGATGTGATTTGATGTTGAAGATGTTTTGATGTCATAACCAGCATCTTCCAAAATAATGGTGCAAAGCTCCAATATGTCAGTGTTATCGTCAAAAACGAATACTTTCTTGTTATTACTCATGATATGTCTGATTAGGAAAGCAAATTTATGAATTCTGCGATATCTTCTATGCCTAAAATCCGATCTATTTCTACCTGTAATTTGGCCTGTTCAGGCATATAAGCGACCTGGGCAGAAGCCGGATCCTGGATTACTGCCTGTCCTCCCCAAGCTTTTACACATTTCAAGCCGATTACACCATCGGCATTAGAACCCGACAACAGTAAACACACCAGCTTATTCTTGTAAACTTCGGCAGCAGTTTGAAAAGTAGCGTCAATAGCCGGCCTAGAATAATTGATTTTCTCTGAATAGTCTAAAGAAAATGTTCGGTCTTGTTCGATGAGCAAATGATAATCCGAAGGGGCCACATAGACGGTTCCGGCAACAATCATTTCCTTTTCATCCGCTTCCTTTACAATTAACCGGGTTCTGCTCGCCAATAAACTAGGAAGCAGGGAGTCGGCTCCATGCTTACGGTGCACCACAATGATGATCGGAAAGCTCAAATCAGACCTGACTTCAGAAAGTACCCGTAGCAGTACTTCAAGGCTGCCAGCAGACCCGCCCATGATTAAAGCCTCACATACCTTCATGATCCACCTTTCTCCAGATCTTATGCCCGGGCAATCGTTTGTATCTTTTCGCTATTCTGGAGAAATCCACAGTTTCTTTCGTTCCCAATGCCAAGTAGCCTAAATCTTCCAGACTTTCATCAAAAAGATCCAATACATTGTGCTGAAGATCACGCTCGAAATAGATCAGTACATTTCTGCACAAAATCAGTTGAAACTCATTAAATGAATGGTCTGAGACGAGATTATGTGTAGAGAAAATAATCTTTTGCTTCAATTCCTCATCAAATTTGGCCAGCGAATAATTGGCCGTATAATAGGTAGAAAAATCCTGAGTCCCCCCCGAAAGAATATAATTCTCTGAATATTGTTTCATCTGACTCATCGCAAACATACCATGTGCCGCTTTCTCTAGTACGGCAGGATTAAGATCTGTTGCATAAATCAAGGATTTGTGCAACAGATTCAATTCCTTTAGCATAATGGAAATAGAATAGGCCTCTTCTCCAGTCGAACAACCGGCCAGCCAAATCCTGATGAAAGGATAAGTACCCAATTTGGGCAGCACCACATCCCGAAGCGTTTTGAAAAAACTCGGATCCCGGAACATTTCAGTTACATTCACAGTGATCTGTTCTACAAAGCGCTTGAAATAGGCCTGATCGTTATAAATATGGTACCTAAACTCCGCAAAACTCAAAGCCTTGTCTAAACTGTATAACCTGCTTATTCTACGTTTGAGAGAGGCTCTTGAATAACCTGTAAAATCATAACCATACTGTTCCAGAAGATCTGAAATCAGCATCTCCACCTGCTCATCGCTGATCACTGACAACTCCAAATTTAAGGGTTTGTGTATTGGATTAATAAATTAGTTAGCTCTTCAACGTTGATGGGCTTGGACACATAAGCCACAGCACCGGCGTCTAGACACCGCTCCCGATCACCCAACATTGCCTGTGCTGTAACCGCGATTACAGGGATTTTTTTTAGCTCTGGATGGCCTTCCATTTTTGCCATCGCCTGATAACCATCCATTCCAGGCATCATCATATCCATCAACACCACGGCGATTTCCTGATCATGCCTCAGCAGCTCCAATCCCTCTTCCGCTCCTGTCGCAGAAAGGCAATCATAGCCCCTAGCTTTAAGCACGGCTTTTAATGCGAAAATATTCCTGTTATCGTCGTCTATAATTAGTATCTTATTATTCGCCATATTTAAAAATATGATTATATCTGTTAAATCTTATCGTAAAGCCACACCCTAAGCAAAGAAATCAATTGATCGATATCTACCGGCTTCGAAATATAGTCCGACGCACCCGCAGCTATACATTTCTCCCGATCTCCCATCATCGCTTTTGCTGTAACGGCCAAAACCGGTAATTGTTTATAGGCGGGCATTTTTCTGATCTCCTTGGTGGTCTCATATCCATCCATCTCCGGCATCATCATGTCCATCAGCACCACATCTACAAACGGATGCTCTTTAAGCATTTGGAGCGCCTCTTTCCCGTCTGTAGCAGCAAGCACCTTCATCTTATGTTGCTCGAGCGCTTTAGTCAATGAAAATATGTTACGGACATCATCATCAGCAATCAAAACCGTTTTGTTATGCAGTACTTCATATAAGCCGCCCAACTTCTCAGCGCCCAGTCTTTTGGTGTTGTTATCGATCTGCTTTTCCTCTACCAGATGTAAGAAAAGCGCTGCCTCATCTAAAATACGCTGATAGGAATGTGCAGTTTTAACCACAATAGAATCTGCATACTGTTTAATGCGGCTCTCCTCACCTTTAGAAAGATTTTTACCGGTAAATATAATGATGGGCAGGTTTTCCAGGCCTTCGCTTCTCTTGATCGTTTCCAAGGTCTCATAGGCATTTTTGTCTGGAATGCCCATATCCAGAATCACACAATCCACCTCTTTCTTGCTCAAAGCACCTATACTTTCATTGACATTATTCGCTACTTCGGTCTGGATATTGTAATTACTCAGGAAATAGCTCAGTGCTTCAGCGTGTTGTTTATTTTCTTCAACAATCAACACTTTCTTCGGATGTCGGCTTAACGCATGCTCCAACTTTTGAAAAATTTGCTGCATATGCTCCAATGCAACAGGCTTATTGATGAAATCAACCGCTCCTTTCAGTAAACTTTCCTTCTTCACTTCAAGTGAAGACATAATGTGAACGGGAATTGACCTGGTTAAAGGGTTTGATTTCAACTCTTCCATGACTTGCCAGCCATCTTTAACTGGCAACTGAATATCAAGCAGTATCGCTAAAGGCTGATAATGATTGGCCAGTTCAATACCGAGGTCGCCACGAACCGCCGTAATGCCCTTATACCCCCTTTTACGGGTAAATCTAAGTAGGGTCTTCGCAAAATTCGTGTCATCTTCAACAATCAGGATCACCTTATCACCAGCCTGAATATCGTTTCTGTCATCTTCCAGTTCCTGTGGAATATGAGCAACCGTAAAGCTTTCTCTAGGTGCTTCTACCGGCTGATCTGGAGCAGGCTGGTTCAAAGCCATCACATCTTGTTTAACACCTGATTTTTCAATCGAATTCCATTCCAATGGCATATGAAAAGTAAATTCACTGCCTACATGCTCTTTACTTGTCAGTTCAATCTCACCCCCCAGGAGCTTAGCCAACTCACGACTAATCGATAAGCCCAGACCCGTTCCGCCAAATCGCCTTCTGGTTGAACCATCAGCCTGTTGAAAAGCCTCAAAAATTAACCCAATTTTATCTGCAGGAATCCCAATCCCGGTATCGGTAACTTTAAACAGCAAATGCTTGCCTGATTCATCCAGTTTAATGGTCAAAACAACTTTTCCAACAGCGGTAAATTTAATGGCATTAGACAAAAGATTTTTAAGAATTTGTTCCAGCCGCATTTTATCGGTATTCACAACCGGTAAGCCGGGATCTACATCAAAAATTAGTTCCAGATTTTTATTTTTTGCCAGGGGGCTGAACAGGGAGCGCATATCAGTCGCCACCTCGCTAATGCTCATTTCTGTGAATTCCAGCTTCATTTTACCTGCTTCAATCTTAGAAAGATCAAGAATTTCATCAATTAAACCCAATAAGCCTTGTCCTGAACTTTGAATCACTTCAGCATATTCAATATATTCCGAATCCAACTCCTTATTTTCAGACATGAGTTTAGACAACAATAAAATCGAGTTTAAAGGAGTCCTCAATTCATGTGACATGTTGGCCAGAAACTCTGATTTGTATTTGGTACTCTGCTCCAGCTGTTCTGCCTTCTGCTGAATATCCAGATTACGCTCCTGGATCAGTTGGTTCTTTTCTTCCAGTAAACTGGTCCTTTCTTCGAGTTCCTGATTGCTCTGTAGCAATTCTTCCTGTTGTACACGCAACTCTTCCTCCGAAGTCTGAATGCGTTGAGTCTGGGCTTCCAATTCTGCATTCAACCCTTCAAGTTCCCGGTGCTGTGCCTGAAGTTCCTCAGCCTGGGCCTGGGTCTCTTCTAAAAACTCCTGTAATTTCTTGCGGTTCTGTGCAACGTGGATTGCGAGTCCGATGTTATTCGAAACACTATTCAGAAAGTCCAGCTGGATCGGTGTATAATGCTGTAAACTACCAAATTCTAAAACCCCCACCACAACAGCATCTCTTAAAACAGGTACCGCAACCACATTTCTTGGCTTTGTATTTCCAGTCGCATAGCTAACCGTAAATTCACCATCTGGAATGTCATTAATCAACAGCTGCTTACCAGATTGAGCAACCTGACCAGCCAGGCCTTCTCCAAACTGAAGTCTGTCCTTTTTCTGATCTTCGGCCAGGGCATATTTTCCCGTAAGCACCAGCGAATGCTCTCCATCAACCAGGTAAAACGCTGCAACCTGACTATTGACATGCTCTGCAATACTTTCTAAAATATCTTCAGCCAATTCAGGAATATCCTTTTCCCCAACCATTTTATTATTCAGGTTTGCAATCCCAGATTGGAGCCATTCCTTATCGGCAAGTAAAGCAAAAGAATACTCCAGGGATTCAGCCATTGCATTCAATGAAGAAGAAAGACTGCCCAGACCATCTTTGATGGTTTCATCCATCCTAACCTGGTAATCCCCTTTAGAAATCTTACCCGCTACTTCCTGAATGATTTTAATCCTGTTATCAATGGCTTCATTCTTCTCTTGAAGTTCCAGCTGTAATTGTATTCTTTTATTGAAATCGCTATTTACCCTTCTATAAAATGACAGGGTAATCAAAATCGCTAAAATCGCAGCTAAAAGAATAAGCATCGGCGTATAACCAGCCAGGGTATTCATGGTCCTGGTGCTTTCGTCTAAAAGCCGGATCTCCTCCTTTTTCATTGTTTTAATCAAAACCCTGGCAGCATCCATATGTGATTTCCCCTCCCTGAGCTCATTAATACTGACGCTTCCTCCCCGGCTTTTGATGGCAATGGTGTTTTGTAATATCCCCATTCGCCGCTGAATGATCTCTTCCAATTTCCTGGTATTGCTTTGCTGGAAAGCATTATCCTTGGTCTGGACAGCAATTTCATTCAGCAATTCCAATGATGCTTGTCTAGCGCCGTTATAGGGTTCTAAAAACTCCTTTTCACCGGTCAGTAAATAACCACGTTGCCCCGTTTCCGCATCTTTTAGCGTCGAAAGCACTTCGTCAAGGCTGGACAATACCTCATTGCTGTGTGCTACCAGGCCCGAGTTTTTGATCAAATTTCTAATGCTGAGAAATGAAGCTGAAGAGGTTACAAAAAGAATCAGTAACGATAGCCCCAAACCAACACGGAGATTATTTTTAATAGACGATTTGCTCATAATGTTCTTTTATTCTACTTCTGGTATTACATCCAGGGGCAAAGTGAAATAAAACTCCGATCCCTGTCCCAACTCACTCTTCACACCAACTTCCCCACCATGACGATTGATGATTTCAGCCGAGATGTAAAGCCCGATTCCTAGGCCTTGGAAATGAATAGCCGTTTCTTCAACGCGATAAAATTTCTCAAATACATTCTTTTGGAGTTCAGGATCAATTCCAATCCCGAAGTCCCTGACGCCCAGATACAGCATATTATCCAGGACCTGTACATTCACCTGTATGTTATTGGTCCCGGGCGAGTATTTGATTGCATTGGTTAAAAAATTTATAATAACCTGTTCAATACGCATCTCATCACCATATATTTCCATCGGAACCCTCCCATTCCGGGCAATGTGAAATTCCGGATTGGCCTGGTGCATAACCTCAATGACATTATCCACTACCTGATCCAGATTAAATTGCTTTTTATTAAACTTTAGCTTACCGCTTTCAATTTTTGAAATATCCAGCAAATCTGCAATCAGATCATTTAATTTATCCAGTTGAAGCTGTGCTTTAACTAAATGTTTTTTGACCATCTCTGTATCTCCTTTTTCTATGCTTCTACCCAGGAGCTGCACATAGCCTTTTACACTGGTTAAAGGCGTTTTCAGTTCATGACTGGCTATACTGATAAACTCATCCTTTTTACGTTCTGCCTTTTTTCTGAATTCAATTTCGTCAAGAAGTGCCTTTTGTATTTCGATAAGTTTACGGCTTTGCTCATATATCCTGTAAAAGGTTTTTACTTTCAATAACAAAACGCCCATATCGACGGGCTTGGTGATATAGTCCAGTCCCCCAGAAGAATAACCTTTGGTAATAAATTTAAGTTCGGTGTTTACCGCAGATAAGAAAAGGATCGCTGTTTCCCGCGCCTTACTGTATCCTGAAATTGCCTCTGCAACCTCAAAACCGTCCATTCCAGGCATTTGTACATCGAGAATAATCAATACATATTCATTCCTGAGCACCTTCTTCAGTGCTTCTTCACCTGATGATGCGGTATCTACTTCGAAATTATGTCTCTCCAGAACCTTTTTTAAGGAAATTAAGTTTTCTGGGGTATCATCTACAATTAATATCATTTACGAAAAATAAATAAGGCGTCTGAAATTGCTGAACAATGGCTTTTGAAAAAAAAGTTACCTTAAAGTTATACAACATTAGGTGTTTAACCTTATATTTTTAAAAAATTATTAGAACTCACTGTCATGTGGCGGCCTTAAAAGTGTCGCCCTGACTGATATCTCCAGTATCAAAGCCTCTTTTAAACCAATACATTCTTTGCGCAGAGGTACCATGTGTAAAAGCGTCAGGAACAACTTCTCCCTGTGCCTGTTTCTGCAATTTATCATCTCCAATGGCATTTGCTGCAGCTAGCGCCTCCTCCAGATCGCCTTCTTCCAATTCAATATCTTTCATGAGCTGCGCATGATGTGCCCATAAACCAGCAAAGAAATCAGCCTGGAGCTCCAGCTTAACAGATAATTTATTGTATTCCTTTTCACTCAGCTGACGGCGGGCCCTTTCCAGCTTTTCTGATAGGCCTAAAAGATTTTGCACATGATGTCCTACCTCATGTGCAATAACATAGGCCTGGGCAAAATCACCATTAACGCCAAAACGCGCTTTAAGTTCTTTATAAAAATCAAGGTCAATATACACTTTACGATCCGCCGGGCAATAAAACGGACCTACCGCAGAACTAGCAAAACCGCAACCAGATTGTTCTCCACCGGTAAACAAGCGCAATATGGGCTTTTCATACACCTTACCCATTTTTTTAAACTGAGCCTCCCAAACCTGGTCTGTTGAGGCCAGTACATCTGCTACAAATTTCCCCTCTGCATCTGTCGGAACTCCTTTTTGAACCCGGGTTTGTTCTGAATTCCCTACGGGCATTTCAGAAACGAGTCCGGTTAAATCCTGACCAAAAAATAAACCAACAATGACGATAATAATGCCAATGCCACCTCCCAGCATCTTTCCACCGCCTGAAACGCCTCTAGCGTCCTCGACATTGTCACTGCTTTTACCGAAAAACTTCATATCAACACTTTTAGTTTGGTATAAACTAACTTTCTTCAATAGTTATACCAAACTAAATTTATAGGTTGATTTATTCGAAAACGGTTAAGGCATGAGCAATGCGCTGTCTGGTTTCTGCAACACCAAGTACAGCAGAAATATCAAATACACCAGGCCCGAATTTACCGCCCACCAACATCAAACGGAAAGGCAACATCAATTCACCTGGCTTCAGATTGCGTGCAGCGGCCAACGCTTTAAACTGCTCTTCCTGAATTACAGCCGTTGAAGCCTCAAGCCCCGCAGCAAATTCCTGAAAAAAAGCAGCCTTTTCTTGATTCCACTTACCTTTAACGGCAGCCAGATCATAGGTTTGAGGTGCCACAAAGAAATAGGCGCTTTGGGGATAAAAATCAAGTAAGAGGTTGCAGCGGTCTTTAATCAGATCGATCACCCTCAGCGTATACTCGTCTTCAACGGCTGAAATTTCGTGTGTAAGCAATACCGCTTTCACCGAATCCAACAAGGCAGCTGAAGCTGTATTTTTAATCCATTCGTGGTTATACCACTTGGCTTTCTCAAAATCGAATTTCGCACCAGCTTTACTGATCCGCTCCACAGAGAATTTCTCGATCAGGTCGGCCATAGCAAACAATTCTTGATCGGTTCCATCATTCCAGCCAAGCATTGCCAGCAAATTCACAAAGGCTTCTGGCATAAAGCCAAGTTCCTTAAATCCCTGAGTCAGATCACCCGTTTTAGGATCCTTCCAGTTTTGTGCATACACCGGAAAACCCAATCTGTCTCCATCCCTTTTGCTCAATTTACCGTTACCATCTGGCTTCAAAATCAAAGGCAGGTGCACCCATGCCGGCATCTCATCTGACCAACCTAAATAACGCCAGAGTAAAATATGGATCGGCGCCGAGGGCAACCATTCCTCTCCCCTGAACACATGGCTGATTTCCATAGCCCGGTCATCCGCCACTACGGCCAGGTGGTAAGTCGGCATTCCATCTGCTTTAAGCAGTACTTTATCATCTACCAAATTGGTATCAAAACTAACATGTCCCCTAATCAGATCAGTAAAAGAAACAACTTCATTTTCAGGTATTTTAATACGCACAACATAAGGGGTTCCAGCCGTCAGTAAGGCTTCCACTTCCGCCGCATCCAGCGTCAAGGAATTCCTCATCTGCCCCCTTGTGGCCAATCCATAAGTGAAGTTAGGTATTTCTTTACGCTTGGCGTCCAGTTCCTCTGGTGTATCAAAAGCGTAATAGGCATAGCCATCCGAAATCAATTGGTCTGCATATTGCCTATAGGTCGGTTTACGTTCACTCTGACGATATGGGCCATAATGGCCACCTTGCTCCGGACTTTCATCGGGCGCCATACCACACCATTGCAAACAAGATGTAATATAAGCTTCTGCACCAGGTACAAAACGGGTCTGATCGGTATCTTCAATGCGCAGAATGAAGGTTCCATTGTGCTTTTTAGCAAATAAATAATTGAATAACGCGGTACGTACACCACCTAAATGCAATCCTCCTGTCGGACTTGGGGCAAATCTTACTCTAACTTTCTTTTCCATATTATGAAGTACAAAGATATATTTTTTAGACGTTACCATTCAATTGATACATTTTTGATTGCTATTTTGTAATTTGCCTGCTTAAGATATGAATCCATACGAAAAAAAACGCCGCTGGAAATTCTTTTTGCTTGTTTTTGCCATCGTTATCGGCACAGCATCTGTTTTTTACAGCGACTCCTTTGTTAAAAAAATGGAACGCGAAGAGCAGATCCAGCTACAGCTCTTTGTCAAAGTAACAGAACAATCAATGGTGATGTATGATGATGATCGCTATACCAGTTTGATTGACCTCATCAGAACAAACACCAAATTACCCGTAATCATGATTGATTCCTCTGGAACCATTCTTTCTTACCAGGGGCTGGACTCTACCAAAACCAATTATGAGGTAGAAAAGCAACCGAACAAGACCTACGATCCTGCTTATTTTAGCCGTGAACTGAGAAAAATGAAGGAGCAGCACCCGCCAACACCCATCATCGGACTAGATGGTAACCGGTGGTACATTTACTATAAAGATTCTGCAA
>Ga0116227_10007753_pt1 | contig 20716 bp, 22 predicted proteins | sample S1TSphgellanicum_FD_89693 | JGI IMG/M metagenome (GOLD analysis project Ga0116227, IMG submission 89693) | Host-associated microbial communities from peat moss isolated from Minnesota, USA - S1T2_Fb - Sphagnum magellanicum MG | ecosystem: Host-associated > Plants > Peat moss > Unclassified...
GGCGCGATCAAGTTCTCCGGTACGCCGGACGAACTACGGGCCGCGACGGACGTGCTCGCAAACTACCTGCACGTCTAATCTTCGAGCGTCGTCACGTCGCCGAGGTCAAGGCCCGCTTCTTGCGCCTTGAGGAGGCGGCGCATGATCTTGCCGCTACGCGTCTTCGGGAGCTTCGGCACGAACTCGAGTTCGGCCGGCGTTCCGATCGGTCCGAGATGGTAACGAACGTGTTCGACGATCGCGGTGCGCAGCGCGTCGCTCTGCACGTGACCGTTGCGTAAAACGACGAACGCCTTGATCGCTTCGCCCTTGATCGCGTCCGGCTTGCCGATCACGGCCGCTTCGCCGCACGACGGATGCGAGACGAGGGCGCTCTCCACGTCCGCGGTCGCGATGCGGTGGCCCGCGACGCTGAGCACGTCGTCCGCGCGCCCGAGCACCGTGATGTAGCCCTCGGCGTCGATGGTCGCAACGTCGCCCGCGGTATAGGTGCCCGGGATTTGCTCGAAATACGAACGGTAACGCGCGCGGTCGTTCCAGACGTCCGCGAACATGTACGGCGCCGGCGTTTCGAGCACGAGCAAACCGCCCTCGCCGGGCGCCACCCGGCCGCCGCGCGCATCGCGCACGGAAAACGTGAGGGGACCGAACGGCCGGCCGCTCTTGTCGGGCAAAATCGTCTCGCGCGGCAGGAACCCGATCGACGGGCTCGCGAGTTCGGTCTGCCACCACTGATTGCATACGGCGGCCCGGCCTTCGCACACGACGTCGTGCAGAAAGTGCCACGCTTCGGGGTTGAGCGGTTCGCCCGCGCAGTAGATCGCCTGCAGCGACGTGAGGTCGTATTCCCGCGGCAACTCGGGTCCCAGACGCATCAACATGCGCGCCAGGGTCGGCGCCGTGTAGAGCTTCGTGATCTTGCGGCGCGCGACGATCTCGTAGACGGTCCCCGAGGCCGGGTAGTCGGGCGAACCCTCACGCAGGATCGACATCAATCCGTTCGCGAGCGCGCCGTAGACGATCAGCGAATGGCCGACGATCCAGCCGATATCGCTCGTGCACCAGTAGACGTCGCTCGCCTCGATATCCGTCGTGAGCGGCAACATCGCAGCCGCGCCGGCAAGATAACCGCCCTGCGTCATCACGACGCCTTTGGGCTTTCCGGTCGTTCCGCTCGTATAGAGAATGAAGAGCGGATCGTCGGCATCGACGACGTGCGGTTCGCAGACGGTCTCGTGCGCGCTTGCGAACGCCGTCCAATCGCGCGCGTTCGCAGCGAGGGGCTTCGGAGCGCGCGACCGTTGCCACACGATCGTGCGCCGCACGCACGGAGCGTTCGCGACCGCGTCGTCGAGAATCGTTCGAAGGTCGACTTCCTTGCCCCGCCGGTACGTGATGTCGGCCCCGATCACGACCTCGGCGCCCGCGTCGTCGATCCGGTCGCGCAGCGCCGTCGCGCCGAGGCCGGCATAAACCACGCTATGAACGGCGCCGATGCGCGCGCACGCGAGCATCGAGACGATCCCTTCGATCGACAGCGGCATATAGATGCAGACGCGGTCGCCCGGCTTCACCCCGTCGGCGCGAAGCGCGTTCGCGAAGCGGCACGTCTCGGCCAGCAACTCGCGGTACGTGATCGACCGTTCGAAACCGTCCTCACGCAGGTATACGTACGCGATCGCGTCGGGACGCACGGCGACGTTGCGATCGAGGCACGAGACCGTCGCGTTCAAACGTCCGCCGACGTACCAGCGGGCGTCGCCGATCGTTCCCTCGAGCGTCGTGTGCGGCGACGTCTCCCACGCGACGCGCTCGCCGCAGGCCGTCCAGAACGCGAGCGGGTCGCGCGCGCTCTCCTCGTTCCACCGCCGTTGGTCGCCGATCTTCGCCCAGCCGGCAGCCTGCGCCGGAGCGGCGATGCGCTCGCCCGTCGCAAGCAGATTCTCGATCGGCGTTTCGTGTGACATCATGTGTGGCTGGTCCCCGAGCGTATCGGTCGTCGCGCGCCGATCGTTCCGTCTCGGCTATCGCGCGTCAATTGTCAGGTCTTGACGATCGAGTGGTTTACGATGAGCGCGGCTCCGGTCGGCGATTTCTTCACGGTGTATTGCGCCGAATACGCGCCTGCGGACGTCGTCAAGTCGACGTCGACCGTCACGATGTCGCCCGTTCCGTGAACCTCGACCTTTCGAATCTGCGTGGATTGGTCGACGACACCCTCTTCGGCTAAGGCTTCCGCGGGCCGGCTCGCCAGTTCCGCCGTGGCCGAGTCCCGATCGCCACGCTCGATCGCCGCGAGATACACGCGGACGACGCTCGCCGCCAGCCGGCCGAACGGCGACGCCGCGCCGTCGCTCGCCGGCGCCGCCGTCGCGGGTTCCGGCGCGGGGCTCGGCGGCGTGGGTGACGGCGTCGCAGATGCTGCCGCCGGCACGGACGCCGGCTTCGCGCTCGCGACGCCGGGCGCGGGCGACGCGGCTCCGGCCGTCGTCGCAGGTCCAGCGGAGGCCGAAGCGGACGCCGAGACCGCGGGCGAACCGGAGTGCACCGCGCTCGAAACGGAGGACGCCGCCGCCGGCACGACCCGCGGATTGACCCTCGCCGAGGGCCGCGGCGACGGAGCACCGAGCGGTTTCGGCGTCCGCGACGGCCGCGGCGCCGGCGACTCCGTCGCGGAAGGCGAGGGCTCCGGCAACTGGGCCGGCGCGGACTCGGCCGCCGGAATCGTCGCCGCAACCGTCGGTGAGGCGGCGACCGCGACCTCCGCGCCGCGCTTCCCGACCATCGAAAGCCCCGCCCCGATCACGAACCCGAGGACGACCACCCCGATCAAAATCGGCAGCAGCGGCAGAGAGGGACCCGACGGCGGCGGCGGCCGCTTTCGCGTCCTCCGAGGAGGCGAACCTTGCATCGCCCCGGTTGTTTGAAGTCTGCTCGGCGAGCCCTTTGCGGCGACAGCCGGGGGCCATTGTCAGCGTCGAGGTGTGCTCCGGAGGCGGGCTTTTCGACAAGGCCTCGCCGCCTTGATTTCGAAGAACGGCGCGTGATTCGGGTGCCCGTTCCCATCGACGTCGGTACGATTGCAGCGACGGCCAACTCGGCGTTCGCGCTGGCGACGCCGATTCGCATCGACCGGCTGATCGCGCTCGCCGTGATCCAAGTGGGGGGCCTCCGTGCTCCGCAGGAGAAGCGCGAACGCAACGTGCGCGCGACGCTCGAGGGCTTTCGGGCCGGAAAATTCGTCGTCGACGTGGACGGACGGACGTTCGACCGGCCCGACACGGTCGTCGTCTGTTCGGGCGTCGCGACGTTGCGGTTTTTTTCGACGGAACCGGCTCGGAGGGAACGGGAAACCGCTCTGTAAGCTACTCTGCGCCTCGCCTTTCGACGCTCGGGAGCTTTTCGTTGATTTCGATCCGCCCGCGCTCCGTCGCCGTACTGCTGACGCTCCTGCTGTCGGTCGGCCTTTTGCCGGCCCGCGTCGCCGCCGACGACGCACTGGCGGCAATCAAGGCGCGCGGCCAGCTGATCGTCGGTGTCAAGACCGACTATCCGCCGTTCGGATTCTTGGACGGCGATCGCAACGTGGGCCTCGAGATCGACCTGCTGCACGACATCGCACGGGAGCTGTTCGGCAAACCGGACGCGATCCAATTCGTTCCGGTCGTTGCCTCGAATCGCTTCCAATTCCTCAACACCGGCAAAGTCGATTTCCTCTTCTCGACCGTGACGGTCACCGAGCAACGCAAAACCGTCGTCGATTTTTCGGAACCGTACATGAAATCCGGCTGGCAGATCCTCGTGAAGCGCGGCAACACCACGATCCACGAAGCGGCCGATCTCGCCGGGAAGACGGTCGTCGTGGTGCCGGGCTCCACGGGCGAAGCCGGCGTCACCAAACTCGTGCCGGCCGCCAACCTGCTCAAACTCACGCAAACGAGCGAAGCGCTCGACGCGGTCGATCAGGGCCGCGCCGACGCGTTCGTGCAGGACGCCGCGTTGCTGTACGGCATCGCGCAGCAGAAACCGCAGTACAAGACGGTGGGCGCGTCGCACGACGAACTGCCGATCGCCGCGGCTTGCCGCAAAGGCGACTCCGCCGCCTGCGACTACGTCGGCAAAGCGATCGAGACGTTTCGCACGAGCGGACTGCTGGAGCGCGAATACCGCAAGTGGCTCGGCGCCGAAGCCGATCGCTTCATGCCCGGCCGTTAGGCAGCGACCCCGATCGCTTTGGTCTTCCTCGCGAGCCTCGATTTCGGCATCGTCCGCGACGCCGCTCCCGAACTCGCGCGCGGATTTCTCCTGACCGTCGGCATCGCGTTCGTGGGAACGCTCGGGGCGCTCGCCGTCGGCGCCGCCGGCGCGGCGATGCGCGTGTCCGACGCCCGGTGGGCGCGGACGGCAGCGCTCTGCTTCACGGAATTCTTTCGGAACACGCCGCCGCTCGTGCAGATCTATTTTCTCGCCTTCGCGTTGCCGAAGATTCCGGGAATCGGGCCGTATCTGGTACTACCGGGCATTGCCGCAGCGACGCTCGGCCTGATCTTGCATCAGGGCGCGATCAACGTCGAAATCTTGCGCGCGGGGCTCGATGCGGTGCCGAAGGGGCAACGGGAGGCCGCGGCCGCCCTCGGCCTCGGGCGGATCGATCAGCTGCGCGAGGTGCTCGTCCCGCAGGCCGTCCGGATCAGCCTGCCGGCGCTCGGCAACAACGTGATCTCGCTCTTCAAGAACACGACGCTCGTGGCGTCGATCGGGGTTTTGGATCTCTTCGGCGTCGCGAACGACGTGATCGCGCAGGTCTTGGTCAGCGCCGAGCTCTTCATCACCGTGGGCGTCGTCTACCTCGTCTGCGTCGGGTTGCTCGGCGCGTTCTTTCGGGCGCTCGAGCGGCGCCTCGCGTTCGCGCGCTGACGATGCACGGATACGCGCTCGCGTTGCCGGCCTTGATCCGCGGTCTCGGCACGACGTTCGCCATCGCGATCGCCGCCATGCTGCTCGCCGTGGCGCTGGGTTTCGCATTCGGCATCGCGCGCTCGCAGGTTTCGCGCAGCCTCGACCTACCGATCCTCGCAATCGTCGAATTCTTCCGCGGCATTCCCCTGCTCGTGCTGATGTATTTTCTCTTCTTCGGGCTTCCGCAACTCGGGGTCCGGACCAGCAGCAACGCGGCGGCGATCGCGGCGCTCGCACTGTACGCGGGAGCGCTCGGCAGCGAGATCGTGCGTGGTGCGATCGCGTCGATCCCGCGGGGGCAAGTCGAAGCGGCGGGCGCGCTCGGCTTCGGCCGGGCGCAGACCCTCGGACTCGTCGTGCTGCCGCAGGCGCTGCGACGGATGTTGCCGCCGTTCGTCGCGCTCTTCGCGCTGATCGTGGAATCGAGTTCGCTCGCCTCGCTGATCGGCGTGTCGGATCTGCTCGAAGCGGCTCGGCAACACGTCGAAAGCGACGGCGACATCGCGTTACCCGTGTACGTCACGGTGCTCGTCGCGTACTTCCTCGTCAATTTTCCCGTATCGCTCGTCGCGCGACGCCTCGAAAAAGGCTTGGCCTGATGCCGCCGATGGTTTCGCTCGCGCACGTGCGCAAATCGTTCGGAACGCACGTCGTGCTCTCCGACATCTCGCTCGACGTCAACCGCGGCGAGGTGTGCTGCATCATCGGTCCCTCCGGCAGCGGAAAGTCGACCGTCTTGCGCTGCATCAACCGGCTGGTCACGGCCGACGCGGGCGAGATCGTCGTCGACGGCGTACGCGTGAACGACCCTGCGGTGACCGACGTCGAGCTGCGGCGCCGCGTCGGGATGGTCTTCCAGCAGTTCAACCTCTTCCCGCACATGACCGCGCTCGAGAACGTCACGCTCGCACCGCGGAAGGTCCGGCGGCTCGACGCCTCGAGCGCGCGCGAACTCGGTCTCGCGCTCCTCGCAAAGGTCGGACTCGCCGCGAAGGCGGCGAGCTATCCGGGGCAGTTGAGCGGCGGACAGCAGCAACGCGTCGCGATCGCGCGGGCGCTCGCGATGGAACCGGCCGTGATGCTCTTCGACGAGTGCACGTCCGCCCTCGATCCGGAAATCACGGGCGAGGTCCTCGCGGTGATGAAACAACTCGCGCTCGAAGCGACCACGATGATCTGCGTGACGCACGAGATGGGCTTCGCGCGCGAGGTGGGCACGCACGTGGTCTTCATGGATGGCGGGCTCGTCGTCGAAGAGGGCCCGCCCGCGGCCGTACTCGGCGCACCCCGCGCGGAGCGCACGAAGAGTTTTCTCTCGAAGGTACTCTGACGCCGCATTCGCTTCACGAGCCCGCGCGTGCCCCTTCGACAGGCTCGGGGTGACGAGCCGCTACTTCAACGCTTAGGGGGTTGCGGGCGGGGAGGTTGCGGCCGCGTGCCCCTGCATGACGAGTTCGCCGTACAACGCGTTCGGCCACGCGAAATCGTCGCGGGTGAACGATTCCGGCCAATCCGCATTGAACGACTCGTGGAGCCGATGATCGCCCACGTCGGACGCGGCGATATAACCCATAACGCGCGAGATCTCGGCCGGATCGGTCGACGTGAGCGCCTGAACGATGAGCGACAGCGGCCAGATGTAACCGTGCGGCGTGTGCGGGCTGCCGATCCCGCTCGCAAATTTACCCTGATAGTAATACGGGTTGCGGTCGGAGAGCGCGAAGCGGCGGGTGTTCTCGTAGACACCGTCGCTCGCGCTCAGATATCCGAAGTACGGGATGGAGAGGAGCGAGGGGATGTTCGCATCGTCCATCACGTTCGCATGACCGTACCCGTCCACTTCGTACGCGTAGATCTTTCCGAACGGCGCGAGTCCGAGCTTCCCGTACTGCTCGATTCCGGTCTGCACCGCTTCGGAAAGCCCCCACGCGTTCTCCGCGTCGCGCCGGTTGCGATACACGTGCGATTCGATCGACGCGAGCCGCCGCAAGACGACCACGGCGAACATGTTATCGGGAATGTTGTACTGGTAACGCGCCGGATCGTCGGAGGGGCGGAAGCCCGTCCAGATCATCCCCGTGTATTTCACCCAACTGCCCTTACCGCCGTTGACGAGATCGGGATGCCGGTAGCGCGAACGCCGGTCGTGATGTTGCTCGACGCGCAACGTAGCCAGGGCGCGTTCGAACGCGCGGTTGACTTCCGGCGTGAAGATCGAGCGGTCGCCGGTCACGCGCCAATATTTATCGGCGAACCAGATCGGATAGAGCAGCGAGTCCACTTCGAACTTTCGCTCCACGACCTTGTAGTCGGACGAGAACGCATTCGCGTACGGGTCGATCAAAATGTACTTGGCCTCGCGCGCCACGACCCCGCGAAGCGCCTCGGCGATCCGCTCGTCGCCGGCGGCCTGTCCGATGTACGGTTCCATGACGGCGCTCGCGTCGCGCAACCACTCGGCCTCGATGTCGCCCGTGGACACGTACGTCGTTCCGTCGCGCTGGCGGCTCGCATGCCGGTTGAGCGCCTCGTCGAACGCGGTGAGGTAGATTTTTTCCAGCTTCGACGAGAGAGGCTGTGTTTCGCCCGCTCGTGCGCCGGTTACACCAAGCAGTACCATGGCCGCCAGCGCGACCGGAAAAACACTACGCACGAACTTCATCGACCAATCGTACATCGTCGCTCCGAACGGGCAAACCCTTGCGTTACCTCCCGGCACGTGCAAAAATTCCGTTAGAAAGCAGACGGTCGTGATCATGAGGCGCTCCGCGCTCGTCTCCGCCGTCCTCGTGGCCGCATTCACCTGTGAACTCGGAGCGAGCGCTCGTGCCGGCCAGCAGACGTACGCGGTGACCGGCCGCGATCGCTTCTCCATCGGCCAGAACGACATTTCCAGCGAAGTTTCGTACGCGGGCATCCAGACGATGACGTACGGCCGCCACGGCAGCGCGACGCGCTACAAGGCTCACGTGAGCTACACGCGCGACGACGGGAACGCAAGGACGGGCGCCGCGTGCGACTACGTGGCCGACGTCCTTCCGACCGGAGAGACCGTGGCCACGGCCGACCACGACCCGGACTACCTCACCGTCCTCAACCAGCCGTTCTCGGCTCGACTGGACCCCTCGACGCTCGCGGATCTGCGCTCCCTGCGAGGTTCCGTGCCGTTCGACTTTCCATCGCCCTTCACCGGGTCGTCGCTCCACGGGTATTTGCTGCACCTTCCGAGCGGATTCGTGGGGCCTCACCGCTCCGTCGGCGTGAAGTTCGAAGCCGCGGGGACCATGCGCGGAGCGTTGCCCGACCGTCCCGGGCTGACGCTCCGGGGTACCATCACGATGCGCGGGACCGCCTACTACGACGCCGCGACGGCCCTCCTGCTCGCCCTCGACACGACCGTGACGATCTCGGGCAACGTCTCCAACCGCGCGGACCGGGACCCCGTGACCATCACGTTCTCGCGCACCATGCGGGCCAAGACGCCGTAAGGGGACTTCCCGCGCGACAGAGAACTCGCGCAACTCTTCACTCTCGGGTTGCGGTCCACACACATGCTTGGGTGTGCTCGTTCCGCTCCTTCATCAGGAGTATCGCGTGGTCCCAAAAACGGGGACCGCCGAGCGGAAGCCGGCCGCAACGAATGCACCGTCCCCGCTGCGGTCCGCGGAAATACCCTCGGTCGACCGTTTCGAGCGCATCGTCGATGAATTTCAACGGCGGCTGTACGGCTTCGCCTTGCGTATGACCGGCAATCGGGAAGACGCCGAGGAGATCGTGCAGGACGCCTTCGTGCGCGCTTTCCGCGCGCTCGGAAAAATGAATCCGGAGCAGCGAGCGGAGCTGCGACTGCAACCGTGGCTGTACACGATCACGTTAAACGTCACGAGGAACCGATTGCGGTCCAAGCGTCCGACGAACGTGGCGCTCGATTCGCTCGCCGACCCCGACGCGCTGTTGAACAACACGCAAGAAGGTCCCGAGCAACCCGAGCAGATCGTCGAACGCGGCACGGATCTCGAACTCGTCGAGCAAGCGCTGCTGCAACTACCGATGCATCTGCGCGAAGCGGCGACACTCCGGTTCATCGAAGGCCGCAGTCATCCCGAGATTGCGGAGATCTTGGATCAGCCGATCGGGACCGTGAAATCTCACGTGCATCGAGCGGTGCGAATCCTGCGTCGAATTCTCGGTCCGCAAGTCGGCCGGATCGTAACAGCCGAGGAACCTGTCAATGCGGTGTAGTGATGTCGAAGCGCTTTGGGACGATTTGCGAGCGGGGTTGGAACCGCGCAGCGAACACGCCGTCGCCCACCTTCGCCGTTGCCGAGACTGTCAGGCGGTCTACGAGGAATACGAAGGCGTCGCGTACTGCTTGACGTGCCTGCCGATCGTCGAACCGCCGGAGCATCTGGTTCCGCGCATCCTCGATCACATCAAGGCGCTGCGCAACCGCTATCGCACGAAGCTTTCCGACAACGTGGCGCGCGTCGAGTCGCCGCTCGGCGATCTCTGGATCGCGTGGCGAGAAGCCGGGATCACCTTCGTCGGAATCGATCGCGGTCAAGGCGACGAGGCGGAACTCGCATCGATCGAGCGGCGCCTCAGCCGGCCCGTTCGCCCGGCCGACGCGCCGCCGTGGATTCGCAAAGCCGTGCGCGACTTCTTCGAGACGTGGCAGGTCGACTTGTCGCGCATCGACATCTCGCAACTTGGCGCGTTCGAACAGGCCGCGCTCCGTAAGGCCGCCCAGATTCCACCGGGCGAAGTCCGCTCGTACGGCTGGATCGCGCGAGAAATCGGCCACCCGCAGGCCGCGCGAGCCGTCGGCCAGGCGATGGCGCGCAACCCGGTCGCGCTCCTCTTTCCCTGCCACCGCGTGGTCGACGCGAGCGGCGCGTTGCACAACTACGGCTACGGCGTCGAGGTCAAGGCGCGGATCCTCGCCATGGAAGGTTACGTCAAGGCCGTGCGGTGAGAACGCCTCGCAAATGAGAGGGGTTCTCCGCCCGGCATCGTATCGATACGCTCATACGACGTCCGCAGCTCCTTCAGAGACATACCAATGAAGGTAACAGACGGGCAAAGGGAGGTGATCATCGTTAGTTCCGAAGGTAATCAACGACCCAATTTTCAGCTCGATACGATGATTGGAGGTGCGCGGGCCTAGTCCGCGCACGAGAGTGCCCTTACCCGCCGGCTGCGAGCCGGCTTTTTTTTGCTTAACTTTGACCCCTCGACAAGCTCGGGATGAAAAAGCCGGCCGTGACCGCCGCGTGGGTGGGCCCGCGAATGCGACGGCCGTCGGCGGCCCGTGTCACCCTGAGCTTGTCGAAGGGTTGTCGAAGGGTTGTCGAAGGGCCGGATTTCAAAGTAATACGCGGGTTTCTTCGCGAAACGATACGAGAAATGAAAACCAACGAGGGCGCACCGTTCAACGGCAACGTCCATCAGCACTGTCCGAACGCGAGCGTATAGGGTGGCGGAGGATCCGCGGATCGGGGCGCTTCCCGACAGCCACGGACATGCGAAGGGCGAGCATAAGCCGTTTGCCGAGGAGCGACCGATCCCGTATACGGCGCGCATGCTGTTTCTTTGGTTTTACCATGCGTGCCGTCGGGGTGCGCCGCGCTTCATGATGGTGGCCGACCACATCAACTATCTCACGTTCGAAGACCCGGCCGCCGTTCACGTCGTGCGACGCGCGCTCAAACTCGCGCAAGCGGGTGACCTTTATGGCGCGGCCGAGACCGCCGGCGTGGAACTGGGGCATGCTTCCGTCGTTTCCGAAGGCTTGCGCCGCGGCATGCGTTATTCGATCGGCGCGGAGATCGACAACGATCCGCGCAGCCGGCCCGACGCACAGAACATCGTCGACGCCATGAAGCCCGACGGTCTGATCCGATCGATTCATTTTTTGCCGATCGCACATCCGCAGCACGGCGAAAACTGGATGTGGGCGTTCGACAATCCGGAATTCAAGGAGTACTACGACGTCGTCGGCACGGCGCGCGTGTGGGAACTCTACATGGAGACGTTGCTCGACGCGATCGACAAATTACCGGGGCATATCGTCGGGCACTTTTACGTTCCTGCGAAGTTCGGGCATTGGCCCGACGACGCGACGCTCGAGGGATACGAAGACCGGTTGATCGACGCGTGCGCGGAACGCGGCATGGCCGTCGAGATCAACACGCGTTATTTCTACAAATACTACGCAGGCGACGACGCGCAGCTCGAAAAGTTCCGGGCGGTGAACCTCCGCCTATTGCGCAAGGCGAAGGCCAAGGGCGTGATGGTCTCCGTCGGATCCGACGCGCACAGTCCGCGCGATCAAGGCCGCGCGTTCGACCTGGTCCTCGGACTCCTCGACGAGGCGGAGATCAACGAGATCGCCTTTCCGCTCAACGACCGGCTCGCTCGCGTGGCATTGCGCGCGACCGAAGACATCCTGCGCCAGCACAGCGCCGCGCTCGCGGCCCTCGCAGCGCCGCCACCGGCCGCCGGCCGCGGCGGAACCCCGGTCGACCCCGCCGACGAAGACGAAGACGATTCCGACCGGAGCGACGAGAACGAGGACGCCGCCGCCGAGCCGCGCGTGGACACAGCGCGTCCGGAAATGACCCGGACGGAGTCGCGCCACGACGGAGCCGAGATCATCCTCCCGCCCGGCACGGAAGAGCACATTGCCGCGGAAGCCGCCGCAGCCGAGCGCGCGGCTCAAGAGATTTCGCGCGCGGAAGCCGCAGCCGCCGCCCAAGCGGAAGCCGCGGCGCGGCCGAAGCCGCAGCCCAAGCCGCGCAAGTCGCGCGCCAAACCGAAGGTCGCGGTCGCCCCTGCCGATTCGGCTACGCCCGGAATCGTCCCCGGCCCGGCCACCCCGCCCGCGCCGCCCGCGCCGCCGGAAGAAACGCGCGAGCCGGTGCTCGCGGAAGCGTCGGCGGAACACGTCGCGACCCCCGCGGCGACCGTAGCCGAGGCCGCAGCGATTCCTCGTGCGCAGCCGGTACCCGACGCCTCGGGGCCGGGGCCCACCCCGGCGCCGCCCCGCACCGCCAAACCGGCAACGCGGCCGAAAGCCAAGCCGAAGGTCAAGGCCGCCTCCCGGCCCGCGCCCGCCGCCGCCAAGCCCGCGGCCAAGCCCGCCGCCTCGCCCAAGAGCGCCCCGCCCGCCGCCAAGAAGGCACCGGTAAAAAAAGCGGCTCCCCCCAAGAAGGCGGCCGCCAAAAAGGCGGCTCCGGCCGCGAAGAAGCAGGCTGCCGCAAAAAAAGCGCCCGCCGCCAAGAAGGCTCCTTCCAAAAAGGCCGTCCCGAAGAAGGCCGCGCCGAAAAAAGCCGCGGCCAAAAAAGTGCCTGCCGCCCGCAAGGCGTCGCCCGCAAAGCGAACCGCCGCCGCAAAACGCCCCGCCGCCAAACGACCGGTCGCAAAAAAACCCGCCAAGAAAAAGTCGACCCGCCGCTAACCGAAAAAGCGGTCTTCCTCACGCGCAGCGGGGCCCGCGAGCGCGGGCCCGGGGGCCGGTCATCCTGAGCCTGTCGAAGGGCGCCCCGACTTCAAAGGAACGAACATGGGATATCAAGGGCCTGAAGGCTCGCCGCTCGGCCGGGTTCCGGAGATCAAGTGGCTGGTGGCCACGATCATGGAAAAGGCGCTTACCCGGGGCGACTATCTGCTCGCAGGCGGCGCGCGGAGCGACTATTACATCGACAAGTTCCGCTTGTTCTCCGATCCCGCGATTTTGCGGCGGATCGCGCGCTTGTTTGCGCCGGTCATCGCGGAAATCAACCCGCACCTGATCGCCGGTACGGAACTCGGCGGCGTCATCCTGGCAACCGCGGTTTCACAAATGGCGAGCATTCCGATGATCGTGGTTCGCAAGGCGCCGAAAGCCTACGGTGCCTTTGCCGAGGAGTTCGTCGAGGGCCCGTACGTCGAGGGCCAGCGCGTGCTCCTCCTCGAAGACGTGGTCAGCAACGGCCGCGAAGTCATGGCCGCCAAGGCACGTCTGGAAGAACTCAAGCTCCACGTCACGGTCTATGCCGTCATCAATCGCGGCCTTGCGCCGATCAAATCGCTCGTCGCGTTCTCGTTGCCCCGCGGGGACGCGAAGACCGACAACTAGCGCCGTTCGGTCGAGACGCCGACTTCGCCGCCGAGGGCGATCCGAAAGCCGTCGTCGACGACGTGCACGGGACCGGCGAAGCCGGCTCGTGCCAACGCTGCCAGTTCCCCGACGTCGGCGGATGCGGGATAGTGCGTGAGCAGGAGCCGGGCGGCACCCGCCCGCGCGGCCATCGCCCCCGCCTCACGCGCCGACGAATGCCCGCGCGGCCGCTCCGCCTCGCCCGGCACGCTGAGCGTCGACTCGCAGAGAAACGCGTCCGCCGCCGTCGCGAGCGCCACGACGGCCTCGTCGGGGGCGGTATCCGCGCTGTACACCAAGCTCGTGGCGCCCGATTCAAAGCGTAGCGCGAACGTCGTGATGTAGTGCGAGGTCGGTGCGAATCGCACGGCCAGATCGCCGAGCGCGAGCGATGCCCTCGGGTCGTAGGTGCGGATGTCGAAGACCTCACCCAAAAAATCGTCGCCCGTTTCCTTCGCAAACGCGCCGACGAGTGCGTGCAGTATCGTTTCTCCGCCCGGCGGCAAGTAGAGCGGCACGCGGCGATCGTTCGATCGGTCGCCGTACTTGAGCGCGTAACGCATCGGGACGACGTCGATGAAATGATCGGCATGCATGTGACTGATCAGGATGGCGTCGAGCGATTCGGGCTCCCGGTAGCGCCGCAAATTCGCGAAGGCTCCGCTGCCGAGGTCGGCCAGGACCACCCGGTTCGCGCCTTCCAGCAGATACGAGCTGCAGGCGCGGCCCGGCCGGGGAATCGAACAACTCGAGCCCACGACTGTGACCGCGAGCGCCCCCTTTCCGGGGACGTTGCGCTTCAGAGTTTCGACAGCACGTCCTCGGCGTGACCGTCGACGCTCACCTTGGGCCAGACGTGCGCGAGCTTGCCGGCTGCGTCGAACAGGAACGTGGAACGCTGCACGCCCATGCTCTTCTTGCCGTACATGTTTTTCTCGACGATCACACCGAAGGCGTTACACAGCTCGGATTCCGTATCCGCGAGAAGCCGGAACGGGATCTCGTACTTCGTCTTGAATTTCTTGTGTGACGCCGCCGAATCGCGGCTGACGCCGACGATCTGCGCGCCCTTCTTTTCGAAGTCGTCCGAGAGATCGCGAAACTGCGTCGCCTCGTTCGTACATCCCGGCGTGTCGTCTTTCGGATAGAAATAAAGGACGAGCGGCTTGCCGAGCAAATCGCGGGTCGAGAGTTCCGCGCCCGTGTCGTCGGCCAGCGTCACCGCCGGCAGCTTCGCGCCGGTTTTCAGCATACGAGTGAACCTCTTGTCGCATAAAGAAATTTAACGCGTGAGCCTGCACGATACTCCGAGAGCCGAGTCGGCGCCTCTCCCGCACCCGCTAGCGCGATCGCTCGCCCGCGCGCTCGCGAACGACCCGCAGGCCCGGCTGTTGCTCGTGGGCGTCGGAAACGGCAGAAACGTTGCGCCGTTTGCTGACACCGGCATCCGCGTGGACGCGGTCGAGGCGGATACGGAGCGCGCGCGCGCAGCGAGCCTGCGCTTCGCCGGGACGCCCGGGATTCGCGTGGCGCGAGTGCCCTACGCGGGCCCGTTCCCGTTCTCGGGCGGGTTCGCGGCGGCGCTGAGCACGAACGCGCTCTTGCACGGTGCGCCGGCGGACATCGCGCGAATCCTCGCGGCGATCCGTTCGCGACTGCGGCCGGGCGGGCTTTGCTACGCGACGTTCGGGTCGACGCGGGACCCGCGTTTCGGGCGGGGCCGTCGCATCGACGCTGCGACGTTTGCGCCGGAGAGCGGCGCGGAAGTGGGCGTCCCACATGCCTATTTCGACGAACGCCGGCTACGCGACGTCCTGGGCGGATTCACGATCGACGAGGCGCGCGAGGCGAGTGCCGCCGCAACGGCGGGCGCGTGGGCACACGCTCCCGAGGAGGCGGCCGGCATCGTGCATTGGTTCGTGAAGGCGCGCCTCGCGTAGGCACTCAATACACGGGTACGCTCGGGTCGATATCGTGCGACCAGCTATCGATTCCGCCGGCCAAGTTGGCCACGCTCGCGTAACCGTTCGCGCGCAGAAACGCGGCCACGCGATCGCTGCGCACCCCGCCGTGACACATGACGACCACGTCGGCATCGCGCGGAATCTCGGCCAAGCGCTCCGGCACCGATCCCATCGGCACGTGCGTCGCGCCCGGCAGGTGCGCCAAGCGCACTTCGAAGTCTTCCCGGACGTCGAGTAATACGAACGGGGCGCCCGCATCGCGCATCGCCTTGAGCCGGGCGACGGAGATTTCGCTCGGCAGACCCATCAGCGCGGGCTCCCGATCATGCCGGCGAGCGGACTCGACGCGTTCGCGTAGAGACGCTTCTCCATGCGTCCGGCACGATACGCGATTCGCCCCGCTTCGACGGCTAAACGCATCGCTTGCGCCATCGCGACCGGATCGCGCGCGGCGGCGATGCCCGTGTTCATCAGCACCGCGTCGACGCCGATCTCCATAGCGATCGCGGCGTCCGACGCCGTGCCGACGCCCGCATCGACGATGACGGGCACGGACGAGCGTTGCTTGATGATCGCGATCGAGTACGGGTTACAAATCCCGAGGCCGCTGCCGATCGGCGCGCCGAGCGGCATCACCGCCGCGCAACCGGCATCTTCGAGACGTTTGCACGCGGTCGGGTCGTCGACGATGTAGGGCAGCACCGTGAACCCGTCGCGCACGAGTTCGCGAGCCGCGGCGATCGTCTCGGCCGTATCGGGATACAGCGTCTCCGGATCGCCGATCACTTCGAGCTTGACCAGATTCGTGCCGAGGAGTTCGCGCGCCAATTGCGCGGTGAGGATCGCATCCTTCGCGGTCGTGCAGCCCGCCGTGTTCGGCAAGATCTCGTACTTCGTGCGATCGACGTAATCGAGCATCGTCTTGCCCGTCGGATCGTCGAGATTGATGCGGCGGATGGCGATCGTGACCATCGACGTGCCGCTCGCCGCGTGCGCGCGTTGCATCACGTCGAGCGACGGGTACTTTCCCGTCCCGACGATCAAGCGCGACGTGAGTTCGTAGCTGCCGATGCGAAGCGGCGTGTCGTCCATGGCTCGTTCTTCGAAGTCCGCCGGGCGCGGCCCGCTCAGCCGCCCGCGACGGCGCGGATGATTTCGATCTCGTCGCCGTCGCGAAGCGCGTGCGTGGCGAAGGCCGCGCGCGTGACGACGCGGGCGTTGACGGCAACCGCGATGCCCGCCGGAACCTGCAGGCCGAGGTCCGCGAGCAGGTCCGAAACCGTGAGACCCGCGCGCAGCGTGCGGCGCTCGCCGTTGACGGCCACGGTCACGATGCGGCTCTCGCGGTCAGGGTGCGCGCGGCGCCGGCGGCCCGGCGCGGCGAGAACGGCGCGAGCGACGGCGACGCTTTTCCGGCGAGCGCATCCGCTATGAGGGAAGCGGTGACCGGCGCAAGCAGGATGCCGTTGCGATAGTGGCCCGACGCGACGTAATACCCCGCGATCTCCGTCTCGCCGAGATAGGGCAACCCGTCGGGCGAGCCGGGCCGGAATCCGGCCCACGTCTCGGCGACCGTGAGGTCCGCGAGCGAAGGCATACCCGCCAGGGCCGCGTCGAGCAGCGCGCGCACGCCGCGCGCGGTGACGCGCCGGTCGAAGCCCGCCTCTTCGACCGTCGCGCCGACGAGCAGGCGTCCGTCGTCGCGCGGGACCAGGTATGCGCCGGGCACCCACGTCGTCCGCCGCACGAACTCGCGCGGCATGGCGAGCGCGAGCATCTGACCCTTGACCGGCACGACCGGCACGCGCGCGCGGTCCGGCACGCCACGCAGCGATCCCGCCCACGCGCCGGTTGCGTTGACGACCTGAGCCGCGGGAATGAAGCCGTCCGGCCCGCGCACGCCGAGCACGCGACGCGTGTCCGCTTCAAGGGCGACGCCGCGGACGTGCGCGTCGACGCGTACGTCGAGCGCCGCGCACGCCGCCAGTAGCGCGCGCCCCAAACGCCGGTTATCGACGCTCCCCTCTGCCGCGCAGAATGCGGCACCGACGACGCTGCCCGCAAGCGCCGGTTCGAGCCGAAGCACCTCATCGCGCTCGAGGAAGCGCACGGGCGAGGGACGGTTGCGCAAGCGTTGCGCTTCGGAATGTGTGAACGCGACTTCGAGGATGCCGTCCAGGCGTAACCGTGCGTCGACGCCGCCGCGTTCGAAAAGCGCGCGGACGAACGCCGGATAAAGCGCGAGCGAGCGCGCGCACAGTTCCTCGTACGGGCCGTGATCGAGCGATTCCGTGAACGGGGCCAGCATGCCGGCGCCGGCCCACGATGCGGCGCCGGCCGGCTCGCCCGCATCGATCACGCGCACGTTTGCGCCGCGGAGCGCGAGCTCGTGGGCGATCGCGAGGCCGATCAACCCCGCGCCGATGACGACGATCATACGCGCACCGTTCGCGCCCGTTCGCGCGAAGTACTCGTAGGAACTTAGTGCATGCCGAGTACCGCGACGATGCGCAGCCCGAACGCGAAGAGGAGCGACCCGAGGAAGACGCAGACCGGCAACGTCAGGACCCAAGCGAGCAAGATGCTACGTAGCGTCGCCGTCTGTAACCCGGAGCGATTCGCCGCCATCGTGCCGGCGACGCCCGACGAGAGCACGTGCGTGGTTCTGACCGGCAGTCCGAAGATGTCCGCGGCTTGGATCGTGCCGTAGGCGATGATCTCGGCCGAAGCTCCCTGACCGTACGTCAGATGCGATTTTCCGATGCGCTCGCCGACGGTCACGACGATCCGCTTCCAGCCGATCATCGTTCCGAGACCCAAGCACAACGCCACGGCGATCTTCACCCACACCGGAATGAAATTCGTGGTTCGCTCGAGCGATTTCTTATACGTACCGAGCGTCTTGGCGGCGTTCGCGTCCGGTACGGCCTTCGCTTTATTCAGCTTCGCAATCGTGGCCGAGACGAGATAGATGTCGCTGCGCAACTCTACTCGCCGATCCTTGGGAACCTGCGCGAGCGACGTCTTGCCTGCGAGCAACGAGGCGATCTCGCCGTTCTTCTCATCGAGCGACGGGTACGTTTGCGGCGAGAGCTTCCCGCCGTTTTTCAGATACGCATTCAACGTTTCCGAGGCTTGCGCCGCCGAGACGGGATCGACGCCCGCGAGCCGGTGCAAGACTGCGCCCGCGGCCCGATTCTGCGCGACGAGCGCGACGACGCTCGGACCGGACAGACTGGTGTCGAGCGCATAGACGCTGGGGACGACGCCGATGAGGATCAGCATGATGAGTCCCATGCCCTTCTGTCCGTCGTTCGATCCGTGCGCGAAGCTTACGCCCGTGCACGTCAAGATCAAGAGGGCCCGCACCCAAGGCGCCGGCGGTTTCGTCCGGTCGGGCTCGGCGTAGAGTTCCGGTCGCTTGACGAACGATTTTAGAACGAGCAACAACACGGCCGAACACGCGAACCCGATGAGCGGCGACACGACGAGTGCGAGGAGCGTATCTTGAACCTTGCCCCAATTGACGCCGTCGCCGAACGTATGGCCGGCCGAAACCACGGAGTTCGCCAACCCGACGCCGACGATCGCGCCGATCAGCGTATGCGAACTCGACGCCGGCAGGCCGAGATACCACGTACCGAGGTTCCAGATGATCGCCGAAAGCAACAGCGCGAAAACCATCGCGAAGCCGGCTCCGGAACCGACGTTCATGACGAGTTCGACCGGCAACAGCGCCAATATTCCAAACGCGACCGTCCCCGCCGACAAGAGCACGCCTGTCAAGTTCCAGAGCCCCGACCAGACCACCGCATGGGTCGGTTTGAGAGCGTTCGTATAGATCACGGTTGCGACGGCGTTGGCCGTATCGTGAAAGCCGTTGACGAACTCGAAGCTGAGCGCGAGTCCAAGCGCGAGCACCAAGAAGATGACGCTCGTGAAGCCCAGGGAATCACCCAAAACGTGTTGCACGCAAAACCCTTTTTGTGCGCAAGCGGCGACCAGCCGATAATAACCGGATGCGCATTAAGACTCGTTTAAGCTATCGCGGGAGCGCCTCGTTTAGATTTTGGTATTGTGTCCGTCACCCTGAGCTTGTCGAAGGCGATTTTGGTAAGGCTTCGGTCCCATCGCTGCAGTGCGACCCTTCGACAGGCTCAGGGTGACAAGGCGGGCTGCTTTCCGGTGTGGGACGGGGCTGCGTTCCGGTGTGGACGGGCTGCGTTCCGGTGTGGGACGTGGGGTGGGGCTACATTCCGGTGTAGACGGGGCCTTCTCCGCCCTGGGGGGGGACCCAGGTGATGATCTGATAGGGGTCCATGATGTCGCAGGTTTTGCAGTGGACGCAGTTCGAGAAGTTGATCTGCAAGCGCCCGTCCACTTTGGTCGAACCGTTCTCGCCCGTCGCGTTGAAGAGCGGTTCGTAAACCTTCGCGGGGCAGAAGTACTGGCACGGGTTGCCGTACTCGACCGTGCAACGGTCCGCGCAGATCGACGTGTCGGCGACGTGCAGGTGCGGCACCTGATCCTCGTCGTGCATCGTCCCGCTATTGAAGACGTCGGTGAGCTTGTCGAACGTCAACACGTTGTCGATCTTCGCGCGCGACTGCGTCGCTCGGGGCGCGCGCTCGTCGAGCTTCTTCATCTGCGCGTAGCCGGCTTCGCCGTGCAACCGGTCGATGAAGCCGAAGGCGCGGCCGCCCGTATACATCGCGAGACCCGCGTTCATCATGCCCGCGAAGAGACCGCCCTTGAAGCCCTGATGGAAATTACGCGCCACGCGCAACTCCGCGTACGCCCACGAGTTCTCGAAAGCGGTTTGGAACGCCGAGAGCTGCTCCGCATCCGTCTTGTCCGCGACGAGCGCGTCGAAGGCCGTTTCCGCCGCCATGATCCCGGACTTGATCGCCAGATGGATGCCTTTGAGACGCATGCCGTTGAGGAATCCGCCGGAGTCGCCCGTCAGCAGCAAGCCCGCCGCGTAGGGTCTCGGCATCGCGTAGAGGCCGCCTTCGGGAATCGCTTTAGCACCGTACCGAAGCAGTTTGCCGCCGTCGATCATCGCCGCGATCGCGGGATGCTGCTTGTATTTTTGGAAATTGTCGTGTGGATCGGTCGTCGGATCCATGTAGTCGAGGCCGGTGACGAGCCCGATGTCGAGCACGTCGTTCTGCATGCCGTAGATGAAACCGCCGCCGAACGTTTCGTTCGGGAGCGGATAGCCGAAGGTGTGGAGCACGCTTCCCGCCTGGACGGTGCCGGGAGCGCACTGCCAGAGTTCTTTGATCCCGACCGCGTACACTTGCGGGTCGCGACCCTCATCGAGCCCGAGTTTGGCGATGGCCTGCTTTGCGAGCGTTCCGCGCACGCCTTCAGAAAGGATGACGATCTTGGCGAGCAGGTCGGGGCCCGGCTCGTAATTCGCTTTGGGATTCCCGTTGTGATCCACGCCCTTGTCGCCGATGCGCACGCCGATCACGCGGTCGCCGTCCCAGAGCAGTTCCTGCCCCGGAAACGCGGGAAAGACGTCGGCGCCGTGCTCCTCGGCGATGCCGCCGAGCCACTTCGTGAGTTTTTGAAGGCTCGCGACGTATTTGCCGGCGTTCTTCATCATCGGCGGCATGGCGAACCCCGGGACGCCGAACTTGCCGCC
>Ga0116227_10007754_pt1 | contig 20713 bp, 11 predicted proteins | sample S1TSphgellanicum_FD_89693 | JGI IMG/M metagenome (GOLD analysis project Ga0116227, IMG submission 89693) | Host-associated microbial communities from peat moss isolated from Minnesota, USA - S1T2_Fb - Sphagnum magellanicum MG | ecosystem: Host-associated > Plants > Peat moss > Unclassified...
ATTTTTTTATAGTGTTTTTGTATTGGTTTGTTGGGGGGGGGATCGATAAATCGGAGGTGCTGCGGTGTGTGAAGATCAGGAAATGATTTTGGGGGTTTTGTGGGGGGGGGGGGGGGAGCCTTTACTATTCTAGTGAATTTGAAAAAAAATTATTGAAACCAAAGTGTGTGTGCACATTTAAAGTCTTAGTATGTATAGGATGCTCCAAAAGCAATAATTCAAATTTTTATGCCTATTTTTTGATCTCTTTCTTAGGTGGTGGTACCTAAACACAGTTGAGCTGACACATCTTTCAAGACCCTAACAATTTTAGGGGGTTTAATGTGGGGGGGGGGGAGGGCAACAACTACCTACTATGATTGTTTTTTGTGGACTTAACTCTCTCTCCCTCTCTTGTTTTGAAGACAAAGCTGGCACTCATAAACAGTCCGTGTCTGTTAGCCAAACTTGACCACAACTCACATTGCCCCCAATACAAACATATACTTCCACACTTGAAAGAAAGACGTTATCAAGAGTTTGTTGCAACACTACGAGTAGTAGTAGCCTGTTACACCATTCAAGACTCTGTAACAAAGTCTTAATTGTAGTCTAGTATATATATTATGATTGCCAAATTTGCTGCACCACAATTGCACCACCAATTTAGAGAAATAATTATTAGAGTTCTTCGTAAAGTCACCCTGTCTTTGGGCCCTAGTTTTGGCCCTGTAATCCCTGTTTCATCCCCAATTTGTGTCTAGCAATACACCATTCAAGACTCTGTAACAAAGTCTTAATTGTAGTCTAGTATACATTATGATTGCCAAATTTGCTGCACCACAAGTGCACCACAATTGCACCACCAATTTAGAGAAATAAATATTAGACTTCTTCGTAAAGTCACCCTGTCTTTGGGCCCTAGTTTTGGCCCTGTACTCCCTGTTTCATCCCCAATTTGTGTCTAGCAAATAAAGTTAACCAAACTGGGTTCTGTTTAATAAAATGCAACTGGGTATCAATTCACAAGAGCTAAATGATTTCGTCAATGAACAACAATATGAGCAGCAGCAATGAAGGCATAGATGAGTCAAATCCAAAATTGGGGGTGAAACTCCTGTCAGGTTTCGCCTCCTCTTTTTTTTTTTGGCCCCCTACTTTGTAGTGTTTTCATCCTGACCTTTTTGGTTTCATCCCCAGTTTTGGTCAAACTGGGACCCAGTAACCCCCAGTTTGGAGTACTTCATGGTCAACCTGAATCAATCGGTAAAACTGAACATTGTGTTTTTATTGTTTGTGTCTTCATTTCACAACAGGTGAAAACATTTTTCAAGTTTCAAATACACACTAAAGATTTTTAATGAATTATGTATATGTAAGTGTAACAATGGCTAATCACATGAACGGATTAATGGAAGGAAGTTCCTTCCATTAATGGACATTGCCAATCTCCTAAATGTTCTAGCATCATATTTCATCACCGGTTTGGGGGAAAATGATCCTGTTTGAAATCTCATTCAAATCCTGAAAGTTTAGAAAATTTAATGTCCAAAACAGGCTCATGAATAACTAGGTTTAATACTACTACTTGTGCACCCATCGTATACCTGATGAGTAAATAAGTCTCATTACCTGAACCATGAGATCAAGCAAAGGGAAGGCGAGTGTGGCAGGACCATAACTTAGCATAAAGAGACACTACTCAATACAGAACGGATGTGAGTTTATACTAACTTTTGAGTGTTATCTGAGAATTAATATGATGAATTTATAGAACCTGATACAGAACGGATGTGAGTTTTTATACTAAACTTTTTTGAGTGTTATGTGAGAATTTATATGATGAATTTATAGAACCTGATACAAACTAATAACTTGCAAGTGTGTATCAAACTAATAACTTGCAAGCATGTATGTGAATTTATAGAGGCTCGTCAATTACTGACTTTGTGATTCAGTAGTACCCATTACCATAATGGATCAGTTTGTTTCAATGTGCAACTAACTAACTAGTTTGGTATTGAAGAGTGATGATGCGACAATTTCCTCAACTGGTGGTAGCTGACAAATATAATAAGCAACATGGCCAACATTCTTCCTTGCTTTCTTTCTCACTTGTAAATTGTCAGTCCTGCTGCTGCCTTCCATCATGACCATGCCCACTAACTTAGCTCTCTCTCTCTCTCTCTGTCTCTCTTTATCTCATCATCCCTGGCTTCAGTTCTTGCTTTGTGACATCTTCAATGACACTTGCCCAGGATTGCACCCATGCCCTTCTTTCAGTGACCATTTTGGGGAGCTAACTCCCCCACCTTTCTTTCACACCTTTTTTTTCCTAATTTTTTTGGGAATTTTTCTCTGGTCAGAGAGATGCTTCTTTGAATTTTGATCACAACTATTCCATATTCCATGCAGGGTTTTTCTTTTTTTTCAATTTTTTAATATTAAGATGTTGGTGAAATTTTCCCCAAAAAATTGCCAAATTAGTCAAATTTACACTAGAGAAAATACTAACAATTATTTTTGTTAGCATTTTGTGTCATTTGGTGACATTTTCGGTAGAGTTGGTGCCTTCTTTCACCCATGTATTTCATAAACTTTGCTCAGTAAAAAGGGTTGCAATTCCCCCCTCCCTCTTGAGGTTCTCTCTCTCTCTCATATTTTCCAGAAAGCACACTCTATTCTTGAATTGGGTGTGTAGTACCTATCCAACTTCCATACCCATTAACCCTAATTTTCAGAACAACTCATCCATATAAAAAAGAATTTTATGTGGTGATTTATGCTTTCCCCAAAACATGTGGATTTCATCCATCCATCCATCCAAATGTTGTTTTGCCAGTAAACAAACCTGTCATCAGACATTCTGGTGTCCTAGAACATGGTCTCCACAAATTCATTTAGAATATTGGATGATATTCATCCACTCTGATTAGATATTTAACAGGAGATCAATAAGGTGCTACCCAAGTCTGTTTACTAGAGTTATCTTTAAACTCATACCCTGTTTCACCCTCACTTTCACACCCTCTTGATCCCCTATTTTCTTCCCTTAAATAGTAGTCCAAAAATAGTAAGGGAAAAGCTTTTTTTTTATTGTTTCTATCTGACCCAAAACTCTAGACGACACTCCCAAAAAATTGAGTAGGGTCAGCACCATTATTGTGATTTCTTTAGGTAGAACCCTAATTACTCCCCCCAATTAACATACATACCCACTACAAAGAAGAATCACCCTATTGACTTAAGTATGTTTTTTAAACAGCCCCAAGAATAGTACCACTATTTGGAATGGATGTGAGTAATAATTGAAGGGGTGAGTGGTTTATCAATTGGTGGTGATTAGAGTGCTTTGATATGGTGAGTTAATGGGGTTCAAATTCAAAATTTTCTAAAGTAAATTCAATCTTTACATATACAACAAGCAAGCAATTGGGAATGTGTGAGACTTCTTCATATGAGATACATGGCATGGGAGGTTCCCGTGTTAGTGGGTTCTCCTAAATAGAGGCCCACATGAGGCCCTAGGGTGTTCCCAAACCTCAGGAGAACGCACAAGTAGAGGAACCTCCACTCATATAAATGACTCTCTTTGTATGGGAACGTGCGAACATAAAAGAATAAGAGGATCTCCCCTCGCATAACCCCCGAGGGTTCTTCTCTCCTGGGGTAGATCCCTCAAACTACACATAGAAATAAAAAGATGGTTATTTATGAGATTTTCAAAGCATTAAAATGAATCCATGGAATCCCGTGAGTGGTATATTTCCAACCAGAAATTTTTGCACTGTGGCAACAAAACATTTTGGAAACAAATTGGACATGATTTTAGTGTCAATTTGAAAAGAATTACTAAAAATTCGGAAAAAATTTGCCAAACATCCAAAACCACAAAATTGAAAAGAAAACCCTGGAACACACCATAAATATCTAACACAGCCTTTTTTTTAAAACAATGTAAATTTTTTGAAATTTTTTGTCAAAAGTCCAATGAGTTTTTGGGGAAAAAATCCAAAATTAGGGAGAAAAAAAAATTTTAAATCTTTCAAATTTGTCAAATTTTTATACATGGTTCAACTAGATAGCCAAAAATATATAAGGATATTTTTTAAGTATTTTTACTATGAAAAGAAAATCATTTTGCAATCAAATGCTTGTAAACACACAATTCTCAATCAATAATTACATAATCCATATTAACACATGACAATTTGTGGTGAATATATGCTCCCTAGGTAATGACTAGGTACCAAAGTTTAAACCCCTACTCAATGGGAAGAATGCCACAACTACTAGCTTACACCTATTATGGAAACTAATTCAATGAACTTGAAGACTTATTCATAATTTTGGAAATCATTTGGCTTTGCCAATCTACAGGAAAAACAAAACAATATAGATCTTTGGAATTTTTTTATTTAGTTTATCAATTTGGAAAAAATTCCCCTTTCTTAATTTTCACCTCCATGATACACTTTGAAGAGATTTTTGTGATTCCACCTTAGATGTGATATCAACATAATTAAAAGCAATTTCTTTTCTATGCACATCTCATTCATTGAATTTTTTTTGAATTGAACATTGCTATATCTCTATATTAAGAAGTTGTTGTAAAGTATTGAAACAAGGTTGTGCAATTTGCTACAATTGGGTTACACATGGTTGGGTTATGAGGTTTTGAAAGTGAAAAACATGTTCAAAAGGCATTAGAGCGATGCTTTTGGGATGGAAATTGGTGAACATTTTCATGTTCAAGTTTTAAAACTACCAATGACAAGAGCCTAGTATTTCTCAATCATCTACAACAAAGTGATTTCAAATGATAATTAACAATGGTTGTCTATTCACATTTACATGGTGAATAATTGAGTTCACACTGTCTTGTTGTTGTCATCATTTACTCAAGTAGTGGACAAGTCCAATGCGAACAATTTAACAAAGTGTTTAATGCAATTGTTGTTCAAGGAAGGAGTTTGAATTAGGATGTTATACTACAACAAAGTTGATTGCTTGTGATGTAGATAATGTGAAATTTGGTGTCATGGTGCAAACATGTGAATCTTGGACTCCTTTTAATTAAGGCATGCATTGTGTTTTGCTACGTTAATCTTGTAATGCATATTTAGTCTACTTTTTTTGGGTACATCAATTTGAAAGGTTATTTTAAGCTTTTTATCAATATTTTTATAAGAGTTCAAAAAGGCATTCAAAACTCACAAAATTGGCTAACCCATAAAAACCAAAGGGTTTAAACTTTCGTGAAATGTCAAAACAAGATGGATATCCATGCTTAGTCCAATAAAAAGATCATGACAGAATATTGAAAAAAATTGGTGAAGATGGGCATGGACATGGTCATGAATTCTCAAGTTATAAATAATTTCAACCTATTGGCTAATTTTAAACATGCTACTATTACTTTTTTATATCCTCCCCATATTGGAAATCATGCATTATTTGATTAAATTTCCATAACCAAAAGATATCTTTCTTTGTGACTTCAAACATTACAATCAAAATTTGTCAAACACAATTGTATATTTTGTATGTTGATCACACCAAAAACTTTTGCCCAAATATGTTCCATGAATATTATTCATTGTTCAATTATTTTCATGACGACAACACTATGTGATAGATCTAACTTTTGGATCCTTTGTTGAACATTTCACTCTTGATTTGAATGGTAATTTGAACTTTTGCCATTGTGATAAGAATTGTATGGAGAGCAACAAAATCCATGTTACAAGGGCGATTCAAGATTGATGCACCCTTTAGGTTTGTTAAATGATAATTGAGGGTAAAAAATCTTACTATGTAAACCCAAGGCACATTCTTTAATGCACAAAAAAAAAAAGGGTGAAAGCTTTTATATGGGACTAGAACAAACTCAAAAGTGAGAATTCAAGGTAAGATCAACTTACAAAAACCAAGAAAGAGCGTAGTTAATATAATTTGGAGTCAAAATGTGGCATGAACAAATCACGAACAAGTCAAATTCACAAAACCCACATGACTTGGACTTGGAAAAAAGCCACCACAACTTTTTTATAGTATTATTGATAACTAGTGGTGAGACTACATCAAATTGGCAAAAAGTCATATAGCTCTAGAAAGGGAATCCCAAAAGTTCCCAATTTTGCCAAATTATGAGTCCTACAACTTTGTGAATCTTTAATTCCTACATATGAAATCTAATTGAAAAACTTTCATCAAAAAAGTTTATTCTTTGAAAAGACCTTTCCAAACCATATTACATGGTCAATTTTGAGTTCATTTGATCCCTATTTCCTAGGTTCTAGTTATTAGGAGTCAAAAATGGGTGCTAGTTTAACTCATGGGCCTTTTTTTGGCCATAAATTTGTTTGCAAGCTAGGGTGCACCAATTTCAACAAAATTTTGACTCCTCAATATTATTATTCCTATTGCATTTTTTATAGGCCAAAAAATGTAAAGTTGTGAATTTTTTTTAAATAATCATCTTTTCCATAAATAAATGAATGGTAACCATGTAGAATAACCTTGGTTAAAATCTTTATGATTTTTTTAAATTTTACAAAATCATGACATCAGGGTTTTCACCGTTTTCATTGATTTTTATTCTCATTAAAAATACATAAAATATTCATATGATGTTGAATTGGTTAGCATGAGACATATTTCAATCCATAAGGGTTTAGAAAAAACAACACAATTATGTTTAATTTATGGATATTATACTTTGCAAATGCACATAATTCTTAGTTCATAGCTTTTAGTTCACAACTCCAAATGGACAATATGAACTCATTTTTTATATCTATGCCTCAAGACTTTTCCAATGACATATTGACAAGCCAATTTGAATCACATTTATTACCCTCACTTTTCTCCTAAAAATTCAAAACTCCCACAAAATTACAATCACACAAAAAAAATCATTTGCAAGTGCTTTGAACTCAACAATTCCACCATTTTTTGTCAATTTCTCATGCCTATGTTGAATGTTGAATTTTTTTTTGTTCTACATATTTTCCTTCAAGTAAAATGTCTTGGATTGTTTTGCAAACACTTTATTTGTTTAATGTTTTCTTATGTTTTGCTTGGCTTTATTATGGTAGAAATTGTCAAACACCTCTTGGATAAATCACATTAAAAAGAGCCATGTTGACCATTGACATCCCAAAAAAACTATAGCCTTGCATCTTCTGAATGATACCATGGGAACACAATAATCTGAATTTTCCATTTGTTTTTTTGAAATAGATTTCATTATTTGCAAAGTTTCAATGCTCAAAAATTGATCCATGATATTTCAAAAATCCATTTATATGATTTAAGGACTTGGAATATTCTTATGGATATGAAAAAAAAATTCCAAAATCTTTTTTCCTTAATAAAGGTGCACCAATCAACCTAAAAATTGGTGAGGGAGAAGATTTTGATGTTAATACATTAAAAATGAAAAATGTTCAAAGTGTATCAAATTATTGTTTATATGTGCAATGTAATTTCATTTGGTTATATATGGTTTAAAAAAATTTAATGTTTTTGACCTTTTATATCATGAATTTATAGGGTTTTTTCACAAAGTCATTCATTTTTATGTGAAAAAAGCATGGATGAATAATATACATGATATAGGATCAAATGTAATAAAAATATATTTATTTTTAATATAGATACATAAATTGGGTCAAAGAAAGTTCTTAAAAAGGACCCAAAAAGGTGTGAATTGTTCCTTTTACTATGATTTCACCTCTTGTCAAAATTAGATAATAATTTCCTTCACATGAAACATTTGATGCATTCAACATTGTCTACTAACAATATTGACCTAATGAAGGTGTGGAACAATCCTTCCTAAAACATCTTGTTGTATTGAAAGTACAATTTGCACATGCCCATATGTCCTTTCCTTAAGAGGAAGGTGTTGAACCAATTTCAATGCTAGAGCCTAGAGGTCCATTTTGCTTCAACATTTGATATGCAACATGGCTTCATCAAAATCACAATGAAAAGCCGAGTATCAAATGTCATGCAACTTCTCCCAATGACAACCCCCTTACTTAATTGGGGCATACCATTTCATTTTGTAAAATGTTGTGCCATAATCTACACAAGTATCTCATACTTCTTGATAACAAATGTGCTTGTCTAGGTGGGTGTGAAGGATGAAAGTTGTTTTTTTTGTTTGAAATTCTTGAAATCTAATCTTCATAACAAGCTAAGTTGTCATCTTCCCATGGTTGTGAGAATGTTTTGGCAACAATTTTTCACATTAGTTCAATTCCCTTACAAGGAGGCAATGGCATCTTGGAAGAATGAAAACAAGAGGTATGGTGATGTTTAGTTTTGGTATTGCATCTTTTGGAGTTTTCACTTTTCTTTTATTAACTCTTTTAAGTTTCCATGATGTAAGCCTATTTTTTGTTTATGTTGCAAGGACCTTAACTCGAAGCTTTGGTTGCTAGTGTTCAAAACTTTAGACTTGGGAGGCACCCTCAACAATTCCTCAAGCTCACACACAATGTTGCCTCATATATGCATTTGATTTTTTGTTGCTTTTGGGGTTTTTGAATATGCATTCTGTAGCATATTATAACTCTAGTTTTCTATCTTTTTTCTTCAGTACTTTTTTAATTATGCATTTTCTATCAGTTTTGAATTTTCTTGATGATTAAATGTTTTGTTTCAATTTTGCAGGTCACTTTTGTTGCAATGGCCAAATTGAGAGATTCAATTCCTCCATAGTCGAGAAGGCTTATAACCCACATGAATTGGCACACTTGATGGTCACTCACACTCTTACATTGGAACACCTTACCATTTCTGCTAATTCATATATCCATGCAATGCATTGAAAATTATTTTGCTAAATCGGGGTTCACAAAAGTCTTCTTCCAGACATTGATTTTATCCTCCAAAAAGATCCCCCTAAATCTACCAAGTTGACAGATTTGGGGTTCTTCTTTGAATGTGAACATCATTCATGGAGGAATTTTGTTGTCATGGTAGGCAAATCTGCAGGAGCATCCAGCAAATCCATCCATCTCCACTAAAGCCAAAATGTCAATCCACCGAATGGGTCCATGCAGAATGATGCCAAAGAATTATCAAAGTTAGTACTGATAGTTCCAAGATTTTGTCAAAATAATTTATTTTTCTCAAAAGGTCTGACAACCCAAATCTGAATATTTCAGGATATTTGACAGTTAAGATTAATTATAGGACCTTTTCCTCTGTATTTTGAATGCATCCCAACAACCCAATGGGATGCAGAATTCAATTCTTGAAATAGAATGCAACGACTGTGAGGTTAGAATTTTTTATTTTATTTTTTCCAACTTGCACTCGTGAGAAATTATACTTCAATTATATTGCAACAACCCAACCCAACCCAGTGGAATGGAGAGAACTACCTTATGAACCCCAGGGTGCAGGGTTCAACTCTTGAAAATTTTCCAAAATGCGGTGTTAGAATTTTTATATTTATGGAGTTACCGTGTTGAGAAATTATAGTTTGAATGTATCGCAAATAACCCAGCAGAGTGGGATGGAGAGGATTGCTCCATGAATTCCTAGGGTGCAAGGTTCAATTGTTGAAAAATCTGACAGTGTGAGGTCAGAAACTTTTTTCTTTAAACTTGCCCTCTTTGAGAAATTATTAAAAGATTGAACATTGTTAGCAAGCAGCAGCAGGTAAGGTAGTTAAATTTTGGTAGAAACACATTTTCATTGCAATCTGTGGATTCATTTGTCTAGACACTTCTGAAGCTCTCTCTCACTCTCTCTCACACCCACACATTCACATATTCTAATCCCTGGAACACAAAAAAAAGGTCATATTTCAGATCCATTTCTGTGTCTAAGAGTGTTTCAAACTTTTGATCAGAAAAGAAAATTTCAAATTTCAAAGTTCAAAGTGAAGTGATTTTGGAGGCTTTCAATTGCCAGAAGTGAGGGAAAAAAGGAGTAAAAATAGACAGATTTTTATATTGGGTTTTCAGTGTGTAGCCAAAAATATAAAAGGATGATTCTTTTTGAATTTCATATATGGTTTATAGCCAGATTTGGCTAAATGTTCCTAAAGATAATCACCACTTTTTTTTACATCTTCCTATCTGTTATTATCACTTTAACACTAAATTTTCAGTTTTGTAGCGGATCTCGTACTCCTGATTTTCAACCTGAATGAGCTGCAGTTGATATCAATTGAGATGCAACTCATAGCAAGCATGTGTAGCAGAGTAAATTGTTGGTCTAAGAAGAGAAAGATACTCTTAAATCTTCAAGTTACAATCATCATGTATTGCAAGAAGATCTCAAAGAAATGACAATTGAGAAATTCATTTTTGATCCTAAGGGAAATTACTCTTTGTACATTTCATGAAACATGCGAGATAAAAGGGTACTATTTTCTGGTGTGATATGATAATAATAAATTCTAAGCACCTTTATTTCCATTTAAATAAATGATAAAATTTACCTCTTTTCAACAAATTGCACCTTATATTTTTTGGCACATCATTTTGGGGGAAAAAAAGGAGAGAGAGAGAGAGAGAGAGAGAGAGAGATGCTTCCCTTGGTTTTGATCTCAAAGAATACCTACCTACAGATGATGAGAAATCCAATTTTTTTGATCTGGAAGAAAATTATGATGATACAGAGAAATCAGTCAAATTTGGGCAGCCTTCGGTGTTGTTGTGTGTATGATCATACAATAATACAGAATTTCTTAATGTGGTGGTGATGATTTTGAACTACCAGTCTCCATCAAGGGTACTAGATGCAGCAGCAGCAGATGGTCTTCTTCTATGAGCTGATGATGATGATGATGATGATGATGATGATGAAGAAGAAGAAGAATTCACCCTGGAGCTAGAGCTGCTTCTTGTCCAACAGCTGCTTTGCTGTCGATCCATGATGTTGGCAGCTGGTGGGAAGTTCTGATAATCAACTGGAGAGTAATGCTTGGATTCTTCAGAAGTCCCTTGCACAAGAGATTGAAGAAAATCTGCCCATGGATCATCTTCCCCATCACCTGGTCCTTGAGCTGTTGTTGGGGACTTGTGGATGGTAGACTTGTAGTACATTGATCCCAATAATTCTGAGAAAGAAGAAGAAGAAGATGTAGTACTACTGCAATTAGAGTAGTAATTTTGCTCCATTGATGCTGAAGAAGCTCTACTTGGACCCTGCTGCTGCTTCCAATAATATGAGGAGGAGCCAGAGGAGTAGTAGTAGTCAGGACTAGGAGTGGTAGCACTTCTTGTTGCTGTTGTTGTTGTTGTGTTGATGAGATACTCGTATGCACAATTGACTTCCTTGAAGCTTGAAGTGTAATGCTCTTCTTTGCAAACATCTGGGTGGAATTGAAGTGCCAGGCGACGGTAAGCTTGCTTTATATCCTGTCTTGTTGCATTAGGTCCCACTCCTAGTACTGATCGGTGCTGCTGATCTGCTGTTAGTGCAGATGTTGTTGTGGCTGATGCTCGCACTAGCTCCAAGCTGCCTCGTCCCTTTCTCATTTTCTGTTTCAGATTAATCCGTGAACTCAAGTTGCCGCAGCTTCTGCCTATCCTAATACTGCCCAGCTCTGCGTTCTTCTTTGATTCTGGTTCAACATGAGAGCTGCTGGCATTTAGGCACATCCTTGAAGGTGTGGATGTTGAAGAAACTGTGGCCTGGGGGATGAATTGACGAGCAGCAAAAGTTTGCGCCATGATCGATCTTCAACGGCAGGCGGAAGATGTCTCGGTTCCAATACTGCAGGCTATCTAAATCGCAACGACTGAGATCTGTCGACAGTTGCTCTCCTAAAATCTGCAACTGACTCCAAATCTTTCACCAATGTTTCTTTCGAGCAGTCCCCAAATCTTCGCAACATCTATCTCTCTTCCTTCCACTCCTTTTTTTTCCCCTAAAAGCAAAGCTTCGAAAACCCAGAACAACAAATGAAAAAGGATCAAAGATGTGGAGCCGGAATATTATGGTCCCATCTGCGGACTTTGCAGCAGAGATTGAAGGAAACTGAAGAAGCTGTCTGAGATCCTCGAGACTTTCTCATACTTTAGTACTGGACCCAGCCTCTCCTTGCAACCACAGAGACAAACATGGCCAGAATGCACAGTCCGCCCCTCTCTCTCTCTCTCTCTGTGCCACTCCTTTTCGAAAAGAAAGCTTCAAAAAGCCCAAGAAAACGAGATTCAGATCAAAGATGAACAAACTCATGGGCGGTCGGTCCCATCTGCGCACACTTCGCAGGAGGCACAGCAAATGAATGAGATTTTCTCAAGATTTTCTCACTTTTGTAGAGTACTTTACCCAGCGCCGTGCAACCACAGAAGAAGAAGAAGAAGAAGTAGCGGCGCTGCCGGAAGCAGCACGATCCGCTTTGAAAGCGAAAAAGACGCTTGTCCAGTTTGTACTTACACGCTTCTTGTAGCAACGACAACTACACGTGAGCTTTTTGCTTACACGTTCAGCAAAAAACACATGTGCTCCTTTCCCTTCTTTTCTCTCTTCTTTTCTTTTTGCTTCTCTCCCCTGTTCATTCGTGAGGAATCACGCAGTGAACAGAAACGGACAGAAACGGCCCACCCAAAAGCTTGATCTCCACGCTGCTGCTGCCGTCTGCTGCACCCAGGAACGAAGATTGCCCGACTATAGGAATATTCTACTGACGGTTTCTTCCACAAAACCTAGAAATTCTTTTGCCAGTTTTAAAAGAGATTCTTGAGAACTGAATCAGCTTGATGGTATTCCCCAAAGATGCGAGAGCATCATTTCTGGAGGAGGTCAGATAGTCCAGGTCAAATAGAAGACTCAAAGCCATCCAGATGGACCGGGAACAGTCAAAGGAATCCCCAGTCTTCAAAAGACCTGTAAACAAAAGACTCTCTAGCTGCTGCTGACTCGAGTACTTGCACCCCAATCTCTCCTTTCTCTTTTTTTCCTGTATAAAATCTTGGGTCTTCTCTGTTGTGCTGTGATCCTGCATGGTGACCTCCACCGGTCTCTCTTTCACTCTCCTTTCTCTTTTTCCCTCTACAAAGTTTAAAGTCAAGTTCTCTGTTTGGCTGCAATATTCATGGAGACCTCCACCACTAGTCTCTCCTATTCCTTTTTTTGCTTTTACAAAGTTTGCTTCTTCTCTGTGTTGTGCAGTGGTATATCATGGAGACCTACCACCAGTCTATCCTCTTTTCACCTTACAAAGTTTTGAGTCTTCTCTGTTGTGCTGTGATTCATGGAGGAGACCACATGGAGAACACTTTGGACCTTGGACCAAACATGTTGAGCATTTTTTGTCCAAGCTAGCTGGCTGAAGAAATTATGCCTGGTGTCTCAATTCCACAACCTGCACATGGGCAGCAATTTGCACCAGGCTATGGGCCTAATGCTCCTCCTTGTATCTACACACCAAAATACAGTCTACTCCTTGACTTACAAGGGCTTGAAGTGATCCCCTGAAACAAATGCTAAAACATGAGAGAAGCAAGTACCATTGACTGACAAATAAATGCATCTGGATCAGCAAGCATCATCATCAGATTTGGAAAACAAGACCAAAGACAAAAGCCATTTCCTGACACAAAAGCATCACAATCCACAAGCATCATCATCATCAGATTTGGAAAACTAGTGCAAAGACAAAGCTACAATAGGTAATGCAAATTTCATCAACAATCAACCGCCACCTCTTTCGAAGAAGATCATTACAAATGTACAAGCTCTGTCCATGCAATTGTACAGCTTGAGATACTGACTAATAAAAGACAGAAAACTGGTTCTCTCGGAAATTGCAAAACCCAAAACTAAAGTTTCACTCCCTAAATTGGAAACAATTATCACCTTCCCACTCTACAGCTTAAAGCACAGCACATCATCATGTGACTGACTGACATTCACCTGTTATGCACTCCACGAATCATACTCACACCTGCAGCCAAAAAAACAAAGGCAAGACACATAAGAACCCATGCTGCTGGACAAGCATCTCACATCATCATTGCATAAGGTTATGATGAATATAGCATCGGTACAGCAACACAGAACCACAACTTCCACAAACAGAGGACTGGCTATGATGTGCAATCCTTCACATTTTGTGAAGAGCAACTAAAACCAACCACACTGTAACATCATACTGTCTGCCTGACCTACACCCTGAAAACAGCAGCCTGATAACAAATTGTGATCAATTACAGGCTACAAAGGATTGAGCAATCTATCAACTTCTTAACCCCAAGCTGATAATGGCAAACCTGGAAACAATTAAGCAAGTCAGCTCAACATACATGGGCCGCATAAAATGGAGATGAGAAAGAGAGCTTGCAATTTCTGAAGGCTTTATCCATCTCCATTCTGCCATGACCTTCAACCTCTGAAAATGTTTATTCTTGTTCAGTCAGGATCAACAATTAACAAGGAAATGCTTCACAATCTCTGACAAATTTTACAAAGCTGGGAACAGCTACAAGCAGTATAGTCTGACATACGGCATGCCGAACCCTTATATGTACAGTACATTGGCTAACTGAATGATCTAACAGGACATTGCAGGTCTGTTGCATCCCCTTCCTAACACCTTGGATGACCTGATCAGCATGTCCATACATATTCAATCTTAAGATTGATTGGAAGGTTTAGGGTTTGGCTCATTATGGAGTGCCGGAGCTACAATGGAGGATGACTTCACATGCAACTGCTTATTGAAGCTGTCTAAATTCCTTAATCCATCTGTTGGCATCTGCTTCTTCCTTGCATGCAGCTTCTGGAAACTAGGATCATTTTTGTGAAAGCCAGAATGATCTGGATTATCTCCCTCAAAACTATCATTTTCTGATAGCCTGTCTATAATGGGATGAAGAATCCATTTGCTCAAGGATGGAAGCTCATGAGCTTTTGACTGCCAGCCACCTCCAACATGCATATTCTTGTTGAGAACCAGAGTTTGATGGCAAACTGATTCCCAAGCTTGGCTTGCCAAACCCACCATCACAGGTGCAATCCATGTTGAAGTTAAACCAAGGACTTTTTCTCCCGCACCTGCTACCACTGCTCCCAGAAAACAGAACCAGAAAAGCTTTCGTTCATTATGATGCCAGTAAACTGATGAGGACTGCCAGTAGAAGCTGATCAAACCAGAGATACTGACATGCATTGGACTTTTGCATAGTCATATACCAAAACCAATTTTATGAAAATTAGCAAAAGAAATTATCGTGCATTTAACTAATCAGAGATGGATACATCTGAAGCATCAGGATCATGGCAAGGAACTACCACTATTGCAAACCCAGCTTGACAAATGAGAAGACACACAAAACTTCAACTTGGAGGAGCTTGACTTCATAGTCCAACAAAGCAGCAAAGTGTACACATTTTATGAGCTCTTCAAGTCTGAAATGACTTTAATTCTCAAACAACAGTGGAGAAACACTTGAAGACACAACTAAAATACGATGAAGTGCTCGATAACTATTACCTTCATAAAAATACATGAGAACTTCTTCGCACTTACAATTTAAGTCAACCCTGAACAAATTGAGAGAGAACCCAAGAAGAACATTAAAGAGATTTCCAATTTGAGATCGCATCAGAAAACAGGAAACAAGAGGATATCCAAGCCTTGAATTCACAGGAAAACTACTAAAAGTGGTTTCAACATATGTTCAGTGACCTTCAAGAGCAACATGTCTGCAATGGTCATGACTAGGGTACCACCCCATCCCACAGACCTCAGGAGTTCCCAGCAGAGGGTGCAGGTCAAGGTCATACATTTACCAGCATACTGAGGTTCTTTCACAGGAGCAGCAGTTACAGGAAGACTCAGCACACATGATGCAGGCTAGCTCAACAAACCAAATAAAACCAAATTAGAAGGGCAACAACAAAAAGAACAAAACTCAAAAACAGATGAGTGTAGGCCAGCATAACCACTAGTCTGTGTACTGGATTCCTGTCACAAGTCCAGAAGCAAGGGGAAGCTTCAGCCATGATACTGGCTAGCAACTAACAAAACGGAAGGGAGAAGACAAGTGAGAACCAACTTTAAAAGCATGATATCCAAGGTCAATATCAGCTTTGAAAGAAAGGTCTCCACTCAAGATTTAGCCCCTTGAGAACTGTACAACACACATTTTTCAAAGTCTCTCCACAATCAAGACTTGAAGAAAATGTGAAGCTGAACTGATTGCTCTTGCTTACAGTTTATGTTGAGTGCCATCCGTGAATCTTTGGTTGGTACTCGACCGTTGTAAGCCAAGAAGGACAGTACAAGTTCATCTTACAACTAAGAAAAACACCAGTGAATTGCAGTTTGATTCCCACAATTATGTTTTTCAGTCTGAAAAATGAGATCTTAAGGTTTTATCAGGCAATGGCTGGTTGCATGCAAACACTTGGTTACAAAGACATAACTCAATCACTCCCTTACAAAGAAAATTCTTTGCTACTGACATATGCTCCATCATTCATTCGATTATGCATATTGCCAAACAGACCTTCACATACGTCGCAACTAACTTAAGCAAAGGTGGCAAGGTTCAATGTGAGGAAGAAGCTGAATCAAGAGAAAACATCAAAGAAGTTCTTGTCATCTTATGCAGAACATGATCAGTTCAGACCCTCTTACCATCTCTCCTCATGCATCATCACATTTACATTCACAGTTAGTTTAGCTTTGCAGCAAACAACAGGCAAACTCCTTCAAGCTATTCACAAAACAGAAGGAAACAAATTTACCAATAGGCTTTGTCAGCAAATCCCAAACCCCTGTCACTTGAAGTGACCCAAAACCATCTCCAACAAGAGAATTGAAAAACTTGCAGACAAAAAATCTCTAGAAAAATGCAACCTGCATCAGCAGCAGCATTGACCTTTTACATCCCAGGAACTTGTCTTCTAACCCTAAATGGTATCCTCATGAACAAAATCACAACACCCTGTTCAAAAGATTTCTCTCAGGATCCATGAGGCAACAACTTCAGATGCTACCTGTATGTTTGCATTACATGAAAGTAGAAAGAAAACAGAACCAAAAACCCCAGTCCTCAAAACCCTATTACTTTTGCACCAGGCACATTAACAACACAAAGTTCATCAAAGAATGGCGAATGCACAAAAGAAGATAGACAAACAGACAGACCCGTCCAAGAAAGATTGGAAAGAAAAAAGCTTACAATCGCAAGGGATGCAAGTGAGGCCACTGGCAGGCAAGCCGATCCCGATTCCGAGAAATGTGACACCAATGCTAAGACCTAAACCGCAACCAGATCCAACATAGCCCACCACCTCAGGACCAAACCCTGGACCCCACCCTACTCCACAACCCAATCCCATACCAATCCCCCAGAAAGCTCCATAGGTTGGGTGCACAGGATTCCATCTCTTGTACCTTCGAAACAGATTCACCACTGTCATCAATCAAGCCTTTTCTGTAATCCCCACTCTCAAGTTCTTTCTTCCTTTCTTTCTTCCAAAACAAAAACCCTAAAAGAGAGCTACTTTGCGATCTGTACTCCCTCTGAATCTAATAAATTCATACAAAGCTTCAAATGGGTGATTGATGAACGAGATCACGAAGCTTAAAAAAGTTGTGTACAGTGGGACATAATGCAAGCAGAAAAGCATAAAAGCTCTCATTGTTGTTCATCGAAAGCTTCTTCGACTCCACAACACATGGTTCCCAGTGCTCTCTCATCAGCAACAATACCCAGTATCTTCATTTTCTTCTCTTTGCAGCATCATCACCCAACAACAGATTTGCATCAAAATTCGCAAAGGTTAGTAATCCCGGGATTATTATAATAAGATTCTACACATACCTAGTATTCGTAAGCTTATCCTTTGTTTTCGCCTTCGCTGATTCGGCATCGCCGGCCAACAAGCGCAGTTTTGGTGCAGCGTGTCATTAGCACTGCTGGCCGGTTATTGTGACCGGTTAAGGTTATCATACCGGGTATCGATAACCCGCCATTCGTTTTGTGATTTTTGGCAAACTTGTAGATAACCTACCCGCCTGGCACATATGTTTCTCCTCATTACTCTTCAAACATTTCATCTTATGATTGATTCATCATCAATTAGTTGTTCCCTTCAATGTTTGATTTTTTTTTATTTTATTTTTTTGGGGGGCCTATTCTCCTTGAATCATGTGGAGGTTTTTGTTTTAAAGAATAAGGTTTTCCCCTATTCATCTTTCTTTTAATCATAAAATATAATTGGATATTAACATCTATGAAAGTTAAATTTATTAATTACACAATTTGTAATTGTGTTTAATTGTATTGTAACATTGTAATAGTGTTTAAAGACAATGTGCAATATTAACTAGAGATTGGTTTTAGGTTAGTGAAAGGTTAATACAACCCATTATGTTATAACCTTCACCAAGACTTTTTCACCATCGTGTGAATAATTTGAATCAAAGATGACTTGATTTTTCAAATTTCACTCTTAGAAATGAAGACTCTTTTTAACAATAATTATCAAAAAAATGTACTTTTTGTTTCACAATATGATCTCACCGTCTTATTGAAATCATTGAGATTTTTTCAAAGATATGAAGAACATCCAATTGCAACATGTTTTTAATCCTTAAAAACTTATTCAAATAAGAAAAAATCAAGTGAAAAGGTTTTTAAACCATAAGAAATTGAGAAAATTCACAATTTATGAATTTTTTTTTTATAATCTCAAACATTTTGGAACTTTTAGAAGAAAAAAATCCAAATTTTTCAAAATTCTAAAATGGTTTTTGAAAAAAATAAAAAATTTATGAAGCTTTTTTAATCATGGCAAATTTGAAATTTTCAAATGAACAAAATGGATCGTGACCTTGCAAAGACTTCAACCTTCAACTGACAAATGATTCCAAAAACAACAAAGCAAATGAACAAGGCCATGAATAACTCATTCACAATCAACAAAAAAAATTGAAATATCAATCATAAAACAATCAAATCAACAAGTGAAAAAACGAAAATAGTGGAAAAGAACAAGCAAATTATAAATAACAAAAATTAATAAACAAATTGACAAGGAGCAAATGATTCAATCATTTAATGAACAAATAAACTTATCACAAACTTTCTAATAAAAGCTTATATCATATTTATATGTGTTTAATATGTGTTTCAAATGCATGACATTTGTCTTTAAACAATACAAAGTTATGGAAACACAAGTTTTGCACAACTATTATTGCAACCAAAACATATCAAATTACACTAATGACTGGCAATCTTTTGAAGATAACGGATTTAGAATCAAAGAAACCTATCAAAGACTCCAATCATAGGTTGAATTCTAGATAACTAAGGTTCTTTTGTGTATAATTGATGCCCAGTTCAGTATCTACGCTTAAACGTTCATTCAACTATGACTACAACTAGCATGGCCTTAATTGATTGGAGGTTTAAACAGTAGCAAGATGATTATGTATTCTTGATACACTTGTGGTCATAGTGGCATTCATTTGATCATTGTTTTTGAGATTGCAAACCTTTGAACCTTTTGTAATTGCAATGGAACTTGCTACTATAACCAAGTTCTACTCCATACTATATTGTTGTTCCTTGGTAGTGACGTTATGTTTCTTAAGAGAGCCAACATCATGACTAAGTCTTCCCATTGGTTCTAGAAATGCAAGAGAAATTCAAAACACCAACTTGCCTACCTAAAATTTGTGTTTTGAATTGAGCATTATCCAATTGCACCACCTACAAAGTTTGCTGGTCCACAAACGCATGTGGAACAAATTGGAGAAACAACCCACCTGCAACAGAACACAATACTTGCTACACAGCTTCCACATTGTTGATGAGACATTGGCAGCAAACATTCTAGCAATCAAGTTGTATACCAAAATAAGTCATTTGAAAGAGCTAGAAGGTGTTATGGCTGGCATGACGGATAACATCCAAAAGACTATACAAGTCACCACGTCTTTGACTCTCTATTGGCATATTCAGCCTGCAAACAACAATCACATCAATTTCATTTAGATATCAATGGCAACATTGGAGTGATTCACCTTGCTTTTTCTCTCTGACATGTTAACCAAGTCTGATTATTCACATCAACTGAGGTCTACTCTTCTCTACACATGAGAGTTTCAAAAACAAGCATTCTATATGCCATTCTAGAAGCACATGGTACTGATTTTGTGCTAGTTGATGAATGTTTGCCTACTACATTCATGTAAAGACAGGTGCAGCAGTGAACTGACACAGGTAGAATATGGCAAAAGGAAAAAAGAAGGAAAGAAATACCTCCGTTTATCAATTTCGGTATAGTCAATATCTGCAATGATTGTTGTCTCCTCATGCTCAGTTGTTGCTAGAATCTCCCCAAACTGATTCTCAAGACAAGATTAAGATCACTGCTCCATACGAATGGATAAAAGCAAGGACAATCACAGGCCTTAAATGGGTGGGCATTCCAAAGAAGCAGAGATGTGAGTGCATCAGGATTCTGACGGAAAAATTCAAATAGTTCTGATCATGCCTAAGGAGTTTGTTCTCTGCAGGGCCACTGCCAATGAACTGCAAGGTGAAAACAAAGGACGACTGGGATGGGCAATCTAGTCACGTTGCTGTTTCTTCAAGATGACTTCAGTCAGGTGTTTACACAGTGAATAAGGGAGAAGGAGTACATACAGGTCCAACAACAGTAGAATGTCCCCAAGCAATATAGCCTGCACTTGTATCCCGTGCTGGTGAACAAGTTGCTACATAGATCTGCC
>Ga0116227_10007755_pt1 | contig 20713 bp, 13 predicted proteins | sample S1TSphgellanicum_FD_89693 | JGI IMG/M metagenome (GOLD analysis project Ga0116227, IMG submission 89693) | Host-associated microbial communities from peat moss isolated from Minnesota, USA - S1T2_Fb - Sphagnum magellanicum MG | ecosystem: Host-associated > Plants > Peat moss > Unclassified...
CCGCTGGCGAACATGAAGGGCCGCAAATACAGCGCCCCCTCGCCGATCGCCGGAATCCACGCCCGGTCCACCTCCACCAAGGCCCGCACGGCCGCGAGGAACAAATCTTCGGGAATCTCCGGCATCGCCATCCGCTGCGCCGAGGCATTGAAACGCCGCGCATTCTCGGCCGGCCGGAACAGGGTCACGCCCCCGTCCTCGGTGCGGTAGGCCTTCATGCCCTCAAAAATCTCCTGCGCGTAATGCAGCACCGCGCACGCCGGATCGATGGCGAACGGCCCCCGAGGCTTCACCGTGGCCCCATGCCAGCCGCGCCCCGCCTCGTAGTGAACGACGACCATGTGGTCGGTGAAAACCTTTCCGAAGCCGGGGTTGGCCAGAATCGCCTCGAGCGCGGCAGCCGGCACGGGGGATTTGTTGGGCTTTACGGTAAAACGCTCATCCACTTGAGTACGGCTCCTAAAGGAAAGAAAGCACCGTGAGATGGGTCTTGACCCATCACCACGGCTCAGGTTTGCGGCTACAATGATGGGTCGAGACCCATCCTACGATTGCTCCGCACGCCGGGCAGCCAAGCCGACACGGCGTAGCGGGCTGGATCAACCGCTCGCATAGACCAGCATCCTGTGGCCGTCGCGCACAAAAATCTCGGTCACGCTCATGCCGATCGAGCCCAGCACCATGCGTGAGCCAAAATTATCCTCGCGCGCCACCGCGATCACGCGCTTCAACCCCGCCTGGTCGTGCGCGAACCGCAGCGCCGCCACCGCCGCCTCGCGCGCCAGGCCGCGGCCGCGGGCTTCGGGCCACAGGGCGAACCGCAGCGCGGCACCGCGCCCATCCGGCCGGTCGTGAATGCCGGTAATGCCGTGAAACCGCGCCCGCTCCCGCACTGCGAAAATACCCACGCCATGCGTCGCCCAATAGGCAATGTCGGCCGCCAGCTCATCCGCCGTCTGCCACGGTGAGCGGACGCCGCCGAGCATAAGGCCGAACACCTCCGGGTCGGCCTTCAGCGCCACCAGATCAGCCAGGTCGCGGCCGCCGACTTGCGTGAGCGTCAGGCGAGCGGTGGTTATGGTCGGCATAGTAAAAAAGGAAGAAAGCAGTTCTTTTTTGAAAAAAAGAACCAAAAAACTTTTGAATCCTGCGCCGAGCCCTTCCGGAAAGGCCGAAGCCAATGTCCAAAAGTTTTTTGCTTCTTTTTTTCAAAAAAGAAGTGCTTTCTTACTTCACCTCGCCAGCGGCCGATACTTGATCCGGTGCGGCTCGGTAGCATCCGCCCCAAGCCGGCGCCGCTTGTCCGCCTCGTAATCCGCGAAATTCCCCTCGAACCATTCGACATGGCTGTCGCCCTCGAAGGCCAGAATATGCGTGGCCAGCCGGTCGAGGAACCAGCGGTCGTGGCTGATGATGACGCAGCAGCCGGCGAATTCTGCCAGCGCCTCTTCGAGCGCGCGCAACGTATCGACATCGAGGTCGTTGGTCGGCTCGTCGAGCAATATGACATTGCTTTCGCTTTTCAGCATTTTGGCCAGATGCACCCGGTTGCGCTCGCCGCCCGAGAGGATGCCGACGCGCTTCTGCTGGTCCGCGCCCTTGAAATTGAAGGCGCCGACATAGGCGCGCGACGGCACCGCGCGCTTGCCGATATAGATCACGTCGGTGCCCCCAGAAATTTCCTCCCAGACGGTTTTGGACCCGTCCAGACTGTCGCGCGACTGGTCCACGTACCCGAGCTTTACCGTGTCGCCGATGCGCAGATGGCCGCCGTCGGGCGTCTCCTGGCCGGTGATCATGCGGAACAAAGTGGTTTTGCCGGCGCCGTTCGGCCCGATCACACCCACGATCCCGCCTGGCGGGAGTTTGAAACTCAGATCGTCGATGAGCAGACGGTTCCCGTAGGCCTTGCGCACAGCCTCGGCTTCGATGACCAGGCCACCCAGGCGGGGGCCGGGGGGGATGACGATTTCGGCGACCGTCGTTGCGAGTTCGGCGCTCTTGCTCTGCATTTCCTCATATTTCTGGATGCGCGCCTTGCTCTTGGTCTGCCGCGCCTTCGGGCTTGAGGAAATCCATTCCGCCTCGGCCGCCAGCGACCGCTGCCGCGCGCTCTCCTCTTTCTCTTCCTGTGCGAGGCGCTTGCGTTTCTGCGTCAGCCAGCTCGAGTAATTGCCCTCGAACGGGTAGCCGCGGCCGCGCTCGATTTCCAGGATCCAGTTGGTGACGTTGTCGAGGAAATACCGGTCATGGGTGACGATCATCACCGTGCCGGCAAAATCCCGCAGCGTTTTCTCCAGCCAGGCGACGCTTTCGGCGTCCAGATGGTTGGTGGGCTCATCGAGCAGCAGCAAATCCGGCTTTTCCAGCAGCAGGCGGCACAGCGCCACACGCCTCCGCTCGCCGCCCGAGAGTTTGGTGACGTCGGCTTCCGGTGGCGGGCAGCGCAGCGCGTCGAGCGCGATTTCGATGCGGCGGTCCAGATCCCAGCCGTCGCCGGCGTCGATCTCCTCCTGCAGCTTGGCCTGTTCGGCGAGAAGGTCGTTCATTTCGTCGTCCTCCATCGGGAGGGCGAAACGCTCGGAAATTTCGTTGAAGCGGGTGATGGCGGCCTTCAGCTCGGCGAACGCCTCGGCCACGTTGTCGCCGACGTTTTTGGCCGGGTCGAGATGCGGTTCCTGCTGCAAATAGCCGACGCGCACGCCCTCGGCCGCCCAGGCCTCGCCGCCGAACTCCTTCTCCACCCCGGCCATGATTTTCAGCAGCGTCGATTTGCCGGCGCCGTTGACGCCGAGCACGCCGATTTTTACCCCCGGCAGGAAGGAGAGGGTGATGCCCTTAAAAACCTCGCGGCCGCCGGGGAAGGCTTTGGTGACGTCCTTCATGACATAAACGTACTGGTAGGCGGCCATGGGCGAGCTCCCTGGGAGGCGTGGATCGGCTGTGTGTAGAGACACCGGGGGCGGTGGACAACCGTGGCAGGAAGGAAGACTTCTTTTTTGAAAAAAAGAAGCAAAAAACTTTTGGATATTTAGACGGGTGCTGGTCGTTCTGCTCAGCCCAAATGGATAAAAGTTTTTTGCTTCTTTTTTTCAAAAAAGAAGTCTTCCTTACACTCTCTCACTAATAGCAATAGCCACTTTGCACCCAGTCTTAATGACCTTATGGATAAGCCGATACCCAGGCGCGAGCTCCGCCTCATGCTCAATCCCGATGGCGCGGTGCTCCAGCTCCTCCCCGCGAAATTTCTCGATCGTGTCGCGCAAAGCCGCCTCGTCCGGACCGAGCGAGGCGGCCTGCGCCGAGTAATGCTCGTCGATCGCCTCCTCGACGGCTACGGTGCAGGCCATCGCGGCGCGCTCGCCCATGGCGGCCGTGACTGCGCCGAGCGCATAGCCGGCGAGGTGCCACAGCGGCAGCAGCGCCGTCGGCCGAACCCGGCGTTCGGCGATGAGACCCGCAAATGTGTCGAGGTGATGCTGTTCCTGCGCCTGCATGTGGCGCAGCACATCGCCGCGCGGGCCGCGGCCGAGCACGTCGATCTGGCCCTGATAGATGCGCTGCGCGCCATACTCGCCGGCGTGGTCCACGCGAATGATGCGCTCGAGCGTCTGGCGCGGTGTGGGGTCGCCTGGCAGGGTCATCGGTGTCTCCGCTTGGTGGCGTTCAACCACATGGCGAGGGCGGCCGAGACTGCCAGGGCATAGAGCACGCCCATCTCAGGGAAGGAGATCGGGATGGCCGGGATGAGATAGTCCGGGTCCTCGCAGAGTTTTGCCGGCCGCGCCGGCATGGCGGCCAGGCGCTGGGCCATGGTCATGCCGGAGAAATCGGGGGCGCGGCATTCGGGCAGCGGGTCCGGCCACCAGTGCCATTGCACGCCCACGTGAATGGCGGACGCGACGGCGGCCACGACAAGCAAGGCCACCAGCAGCCACAGAAGAGAGCGTGCCGGCCGGCGCGGCAGCAGAAGGGCGATGACACCGACGATCACGCCCGCGTAATAGGGTTTACGTTCCAGCAGGCAGAAGGCGCAGGGGATCATGCCCATGAACCGCTCGGACCCAAGCGCCACGGCGAGCGGAATGGCGCAGGCCGCGGTGCCTGCGGCTGCCTGTGCGGTTTTGCGGTCCATGCGCCCCCATCGCCTCATTTGACGACGAGATCAACCCCGCTCGCCTTGCCCGCCCCGCCGCGCACGTCATGCGCGCCGAACAAGGTGGCACCGCGCGTCACCTGCTCGCCGAGCGGCAGCGACGCCGTCTCGCTGCCGGATTCCGCGCCACCCAGTTGCGGCGCTCCCACCAAAATGCCCTCCGCCACGCCCCAATGCGTGCCGTCGGTAAACTGGTACCCCCGCTTTTCCAACAGCGCGCGCGTGTCGGGCGAGAGCGCAAAACGCTCCAGATACACCGTGTCCGGCTTCCATTGTTCATGGATGCGCGGCGCGTCAATCGCTTCCTGAATATTCATGCCGTGATCAATGGCGTTCACGATGGCTTCGAGCGTAATGGTGGTGATGCGCGACCCGCCTGGGCTGCCGATGACCATGACGAGTTTGCCGCCCTTGGTGACGATCGTCGGTGACATGGAGCTGAGCGGCGTCTTGCCGGGGGCCACCGCATTGGCCGTGCCCTGCACGAGCCCAAACATGTTCGGCACGCCAGGTTTGGACGTAAAATCGTCCATTTCGTTATTCATGACGATACCGGTATGGCCGGCGACATGCCCCACACCAAACCATTCATTCAGCGTGTAGGTGACGGAGACGGCATTTCCCGCGCCATCAACAATCGAGTATTGCGTCGTGTTGGTGCCTTCATGCCCGGCATCGGCCGCGCTGAGTTTGGCAGATGGCGTGGCGCGCTCGGGGTCGATCTTGGCACGAATGGCGGCGTCATAGGCCGGATCGATGAGGCGGGCCACGGGGTTTTTGACGAAATCCGGATCGCCGAGTTCGCTGTTGCGATCGACATAGGCGTAGCGCATGGCTTCCGCCAGCACATGCACTTCGGCCGCACTGTGAAAACCCATCGCCGCCAGATCGTAGCCTTGCAGAATGCCCAGCATTTCGCACAGGATCACGCCGCCGGAGCTTGGCGGCGGGGCCGAGATGATGTGGTAGCCGCGGTAGTCGCACTCCACCGGTTTCATTTCGCGCACTTTGTAGTGTTTGAAATCCTCGGCGGTGATGATGCCGCCGCCTGCGCGGCTGGCGGCTGCGATGTCGGCGCCAATCGGGCCTTCGTACATCGCCTTCTCAGGTCCCAGCTTGCTGATTTCGGTGAGTGTGCGCGCAAGATCGGTTTGCACGAGCCTGTCGCCTGGCTGCGGCGTCTGCCCGTCGTGCAGAAAGATTTTGGCGGCTTCGGGATCCTTGCGCAGCACCGGGGTGACGTAGCCGAACACGCCTAGGTCGCCCGGTTCGAGGATAAAACCGTCTTTGGCCAGGCGGATGGCGGGCGCCATCAGCGCCTCGCGCGACATGGTGCCGTATTTCACGCGCGCCATCTCAAGGCCCAGCGCCGAGCCGGGCACGCCGACGCCGAGCCAGGTGCTGGTGGAGCGGCCGGGCACGACGTTGCCTTGTTCATCCTGGAACATGGTGACGGTGGCGGCAGCCGGCGCCTTTTCGCGGAAATCGAGAAAAGTTGAACGCCCATCGGCGAGCCTGATGGTCATGAAGCCGCCGCCGCCGATATTTCCCGCCTCCGGATACACCACGGCGAGCGCGTAGCCGACTGCCACAGCCGCATCGATGGCGTTGCCGCCTTTGCGGATGATTTCGGCACCTACGTCGGAGGCCAGGTGCTGCGCGGTCACCACCATGCCCCGCTGGGCGGCCACCGGCGCCGGGTCGGCGGCTAGGGCTGGTACTGTGCTGAGGATTAGGGGGAGTGTCAGGAGGAGTGTGCGCATGGGGTGGATGTTCCCCCGTTGGCGTCCGGCGCGCAACCCGGTGCGTCGATTTCTTATCCGCCCGATGAGCCAGCCCGTAGGATGGGTCTTGACCCATCATGACACGCGCGAACTCGCAGGCTTTTGCGTTTCCTCAATGCCCAAGCGAAACCGCAAAGACACGACGAAGCGCGTAGGGCGGAAAAGCGAAGCGCCTTCCGCCATTCTTACCTCTCGACCACACCATCACGGACCAGCCTGCCTCGGGACCGTCATGGCGGAAGGCGCTTCGCTTTTCCGCCCTACGGCCTGCTGGTTGTAGGCGACGGTGCCGGAGAGATCGGCGTAGCCGTTCACCTCGATTTTCGTCATTGCGGGCTGGATGAGCTTAGAGAAGCAAGACAGAAATTTGAACACAAAGCGCACCAAGCGCACGAAGAAGAAAAGCAATACACCGTCGAGGTCGATCGCAGGTTGCCGGGCTTGCGCGTTCGCAGGCGTAGGATGGGTCTTGAGCCATCATTGCTCGCGCAAACGCGGTGGCCGTGTCACGGTGATGGGTCAAGACCCATCCTACGGCCAGGCTAAGCCGTTACATGTTTCCGCCTGCTTTCCACTTTCTTCTTCGTGCGCTTGGCGCGCTTCGTGTTCAAATTTTTTTTGCTCTCGGAAACCACCCGCCACGCCGCCGAAGGTGCGGCTCGTGATGACGGGCATAGCCTACGTGGGCACACAAAACGAAAAGGGCGGAGGTGACACCGGCACCCCCGCCCAAAAGCCAAACCAAAACCAGCGAAACGACTACTTGAGTATAATCTCCACCCGCCGGTTCTGCGGCTCGCGCACGCCCTTGGCGGTTGGCACGAGCGGGTGGGTTTCGCCGTAGCCGTGGATGTCGATTTCGCCCTCCGCCACACCGTCGTGCACAAGCTCGGCTTCGACCGTCTTGGCGCGGCGAATCGAGAGTTTCTGGTTGTAGGCAGCCGTGCCGGAGAGATCGGTGTAGCCGTTCACCTCGATTTTGGTTGTTTGCACATGGGTGGACGCCTGGGCCGCCTGCGCCACGATCTGGCGGGCGCGTTCGGTGAGGTCCGCGCGGTCCCAGTCGAAAAACACCAGGTAGGTGCGCACGGGAATCAGGCTCGGCGGTGGTGGTGGCGGCAACGACTCCTGAATTTGCGGCGGAGCCTTTGGCTTCGCACCAAAGTTGTACGCCAGGCGCCCGTAGTAGAACCCGCCATCGATGCCGTAGGGCGAGGATGGGATATATTCCACCGCGTTGTGGTAGCGCGAAATGGCGGTCGTGTGGTTGGCGTATTTGTCGGTAAAATTGTCGGCGCCGAGGGTGAACGTCAGCTCCGGCGTGATCTTGTAGCCGATCTCCACGTCGCCGATAAACGCAGGCGCGTTGCGGTTTGCCGTATAAGGCGCACCGCCGTTGGGTCCGTCCGCCAACACCTCCACCGACTGTCCGTAGCGTGTCACCCGGCCCATCAGGCTCCATTTGTCGTACGTGTAGGTGCCCTGAAGGATGATCTTGCTCTTGGGCGTATCTTCCGAAATTTCGGAGAGCACGTCCGGCGTCAGGGCCGCCGAGGCTTCCTGGTGCGTAATCGAAATGCTGCTGAAATTGGCAGCAAGGAGCCAGGCGATCTTGCCGTAATCGTTCAACGGCATCGTGTAGTCGATGGTGACGTCCGCACCATAGTTCTTGGTATTGACGCCGTTGGTGAAATATTGCGCGTAGACGTTACAGCCGGAAGCTGCCGAGCAGGTTGGCGGCAACAGGCCGCTCAGCTCCAGCGCCGAGAGGGCGGCAGGGCCGCTGAATGCACCGGAGTCCACGATCTGGTCGCGGATGTCGATGCGGTAGAGGTCAACCGCGACATGCATGCGGTCCACCGGTTCGGTGACAATGCCCACCTCATAGTTCTGCGACCGCTCCGGCTTGAGCGGTATCGAGCCGAGCGCCTTTGCGGCCGGCGAATTGACCGGGAACTGGCCGCTGGCTGTCGTCGGACCCACGTTCACGGCGGCAAACCCTTCCTGCGCCAAGGAAGGCGCACGGAAACCGTTACTGATCGTGCCGCGCACGGCAAACCACGGCGTAATATCGTAGCGCGTGGTGAACTTGCCGGTCTCGGTATCCTTCACGTCGCTATAATGCTCGAAGCGGCCGGCAAGATCGATCTGCCAATGTTCGATCGGGTAGGTGTTGATATCAACGTAACCCGCTTCGTTGGTCCGCTGATAGTAGCCGGCGCTCGCCGGGGTGAAGCCCGGATAGGCTTGCGAACCGCCGCCGTAGATTGCAGCACTGTCGCCCTGCTCGAGCTGATAGGTGTTGCGGCGGAATTCGCCGCCGAAAGCGATGTTCAGCGGCCTGGCAAAGATACCGATATCGACCGGCTTGTCGATGTCCAGGTTGCTGGTCCATTCCGAATCGTTGAATTCGCCCGCGTGGAAACTCGTCGGCGAAACCCCGTATTCATGCAGGTAATCGGTATTGATCGAAGCGATCGTGGAGATGTTCTCGATGTCGGCACCATAGGTGGAGCTGAGATCGTAGTGCCAGTCATCCCCCAGATCGCCCTTGACGCCTAGCGTGAAAGCGTAATCGTCTTCGCTCACCGCTTCGAGGGGCTCGAAACCGAGCGGATAGTAATTGAACGCGGTCAGGTTGCCGAACGGCCCGCTCCCCGGCAGATAAGTGCCGCTGGTGTTCGGATCACGAAAATTCTCGAACGCCTCGGAATGGCGGTAAGCGTAGGTGCCAAAGGAGTAGAGCGTGGTCGGCCCTACGGTATAGCCGGTATTATAGCCGACGCTCGCCAGATTATAGCGCGGATCGCCCTCGATCTGGCTTACCGTCTTGAGGTTCGGAATGGTGACGGCTGTCGCGAGATCCGTGCCGGTCCCATTAGGACCGTTCACCCCTGGGAAGGCGCCATCGCGGTTGGTGTGATCGTGGTAGCGGTAATCGGCACCCAGATCGAAGAAGCCGTTGCCGCCCAGCGATGTGCCGATGCTGCCGCCAAGGTTATTCGTAAAACCGTCCTGAACGTAGGTCGCACCTTCCTGCGCGTAGGCGCTGCCGCCGTGGTCCGCGTGCTTGAGGATGATGTTGATGACGCCGGCAATCGCGTCCGACCCATACTGGGCCGCTGCGCCATCACGCAACACTTCGATATGGTCGATCAGGCTGATCGGAATCATGTCCAGATCGACAGGGTCCGATCCGCCGACGGGGCCGATGTCCGCGTTGATATTGGCGGAGACATGGCGGCGCTTGCCGTCGATGAGCACCAGCACGTCGTCGGGCGAAAGGCCGCGCAGACGGATGGAGCGCACCAGGCCCGCAGTGTCGAAACCAACCGGCGGCAAATCGAGCGATGGCAGAACCTTGTTGAGCGCGTCAAACACATTCTGTTCGCCAGTGGCTTGCAGATCGCTCGCGCTGATCACGTCCACGGGTGCCGGGCTCTGCGCCTTGGTGCGCCCCAACTGACGCGTGCCGGTGACAATAATGTCTTCGGCAGGTGCAGCTGCCGGGGCCGGGGCCGTATCGGTGGTGGAGATTGAGGGCGCGGTCGGCGCCGGCACGGTCTGGGCGCTAAGTGCCGACGGGATCAGGGCCGCAAGGGCCACGGAAGCGAGCAGATTATTCTTCATGCACATGATCCTGCGAAAGTCTTGCGAAACCCGACGTTCACCTAACGGCAACATTCCGTCAATCGGATGTTGCAAAGCGGGATGATCAATGTGACTTTGCTGCAACTACCTCAATTTCCACCAACGCCCAGGGTGCCGCCAGTGCGGCCACCTGAAAGGCGCTGCGCGCCGGCTTGTTCGGCTGCTCCTTGGTGCCGAAGAATTTCACGTAACCCTTCATCATGCCGGCAAAATCCATTTTGCCTGTAGCCGGGTCGGCGGCGATGAACACAGTCATCTTGATGACGTCGCCCATGCCAAGGCCCAGGCGCGCCAGCGTTGCCTTGATCGCGGTCAGCGCGCCGGTGGTCTGCGCTTCGGTATCGCCATAGGCCAATATGCTGGTTTTCGGCGCCGCCGGATTATTCACGCCCGACAGCGCGCCACTGAGAAACACGATGTCCGTGCCCGCATGCACCGTCACTGCCGAGACAATGGGAAAATCGCTGCCGAGCAGCGGCAGCCGCTCCACGCCGGCGGCGTGCGCCCCGGCCGATGCGAGAATCGCGCAGGCGGCGGCGCAGAGGATGCGCGACGCGGTGCGGGGTTTTTGCGGTGCTGACGCCTGCGAAATCTGCAATGTCCTGGCCCTTTGTGTGTGCGGCGCACGGCCAAGCAGAAACAGTGCCAGGGCGGTTGGTTTGCGTGCCGGATGGAAATGCCGAAGAAACGGGCGCACAAATGGGCCGCAGGGCAAATCCTGCTCAAACCACGAGCAGCCGCGGGATCGGTCTTGACCCATCGATGCACGCCGGGGCGCCCGAAGTGATGGGTTAAAACCCATCCTACGGTACCAAAAAACGTGACTTGCCGGCGTTCAGGCTGCTAGCTTCACGACTCAGCCCGGCAAGGAGGCAGACAACACGGGCAGGGGAGAACCCGCATGCTCGATAAATGCCTGATCTGGCTCATCGCCCACCCGCTGCAAGGCGTCGCCCTCCTCGCCGGCGTCTCCATCGTCGCCGGCCTGCTGCTCATCCCTCGCGCGACCGTGCTGACCCCGGACAACCACCCGCGCTGCTGAGGGGGTTACGATCGGCGCAGCCCGCCCCCATGTGACCGCCGCCGCTCGCGGCGCACATTGAGGGCAGGATATCGATGCGAAACTGGGGCCGTGGCGCGTGCCTGCTCTTACTATCGTATGCAAACGCCAACGCGCAGCCGAACATGGGTCCGCCCGCCGTCGGCGTGGTGCGGGCCGAGCGCACGCCGGTCATCGAGACCAACGAGTTCATCGGCCGCATTTCTGCTGTGAGCAGAGTGAACCTGGTCGCCCGCGTTACCGCCTTCCTCGACCAGCGGCTGTTCACCGAAGGCACCGAAATCAAGGAGGGCGACCTTCTCTATAAGCTTGAGCAGGCGCCGTTCGAGGCCGATGTCATGGCCAAGCAGGCGGCCCTGGGCCAGGTCAACGCGCTGCTGGAGAATGCCACGCAGACGCTGAACCGCCAGGCGGCGCTGCTGAACACCCCGGCCGGCCAGCGTTCCAACTACGACCAGGCGGTCGCCAACCAGCGCAGCGAGGCGGCGCAGGTGCTCGCGGCCGAGGCAAATCTCAAAACCTCGCAAATCAACCTGGCCTACACCGAAATCCATGCCCCCATCGCCGGCCGCATCAGCCGCACTTTGGTCACCGAGGGCAACGTGGTCGGCCCCTCCACCGGCACGCTGGCGACGATTGTCAGCCAGGACCCGATGTATGTGCTCTTCCCCATCTCCTCCCGTGCCCTGCTGGGTTTGCGCGCGCGCTACGCCAACCACGGCGGTTTCAACGCGGTGCGCATCAAAATCCGCCTGCCGACCGGGGACATCTATGGCCAGGTCGGCAAGCTCGATTACATCGACCCGACGATTGCCAGCACCACCGACACGGTGCAGGCCCGCGCCATCCTGCCCAACCCGCCGATGCCGGGCTCGCAACCAGGCGCCCCCGGCAGCCGCGAGCTGATCGACGGCGAATTCGTGCAGGTTCTGGTGGAGGGCGTGACCCCCATCGAAGTGCTCGGCATCCCCCGCGCGGCGGTGCTGTCCGACCAGCAGGGCGACTATGTCTATACGGTGGGCCCCGGCAACCACGCGCAACAGACGCGCGTGCAGCTTGGCCAGTCCACGCCCGCCACCGCCGGCGTCATCAGCGGTCTGACCGAGGGGCAGGAGGTGATCACCGAAGGCATCCAGCGCGTGCACCCCGGCATGGTGGTGGTGCCCGGCCCGGCGAGCACCGGCCCCGGGGCAGTGCCGCCTTCGTCAGCAGCAAAGCCATGATCTCCGCCAGCAGCCGTAGGGCGGAAAAGCGCAGCGCCTTCCGCCACTTCCACCTCTCCGCACCACCGGCGCCGCCGAGTTTGGCAAATGACCGTTTTGGCGGAAGGCGCTTCGCTTTTCCGCCCTACGAGCTGAGCGTACCCCTATGATCTCCGCCACCTTTGTTGACCGGCCTCGGCTGGCGATTGTCATCGCCATCGTCATCACCATCGCCGGGCTGATTTCGCTTAGCCGCATTCCTATTGCCCAGTTTCCGGACATCGTCCCCCCGCAGGTGCAGGTCTCCGCCAACTACCCCGGCGCCTCGGCCGCGGTCGTCGAAAGCGCCATCGCCCAGCCGATCGAGGCGCAGGTCGTCGGCGTGGACAAGATGCTCTATATGAAGAGCACCAATTCCAACGACGGCAGCTACAATCTGACCGTCAGTTTTGCGTTGGGCACCGACCCCGACATCAACACGGTCAATGTCAACAACCGGGTGCAGACCGCCCTGGCCGAATTGCCTTCCGAGGTGCAGCAGGAGGGGCTGACGGTTCAGAAAGCCTCCAGCGCCATCCTGGAATTCGTCAATTTCTTCAGCAAGTCCGGCAAGCAGGACACGCTGTTCATCACCAACTATATTATTATCGACGTGCTGGATGAGCTCAGCCGCATCAATGGCGTCGGCCAGGCGCAGCTGTTCAGCAAACAGAATTACTCCATGCGCATCTGGTTCGACAGCCAGCGGCTGACGAACTTGAACCTCTCGCCGTCGGACGTGATCTCCGCCATCCAGGCGCAGAACGTGGTCGCCCCCGTCGGCCGCGTCGGCGCCAGGCCAGCGTCGCGCGACGTGCAATTCCAGTTCAACGTGCAGACGCAGGGCCGCCTGACGACACCAAAACAATTCGGCGACATCGTCATCCGCGCCAACCCCGACGGCTCGGTGCTGCGCGTCAGCGACGTGGCGCGTGTCGAGCTAGGCCCGCAGAACCAGGATAGCGAGAGCCGGCTCGACGGCCGCCCCTCCGTGGCCCTGCGCATCAATCTCGCACCTGGCGCGAATGCTGTGGCCACCGCCAAGCTCGTCAACGCCAAGCTGGAACAGCTCAAGCAGCGTTTTCCGGAAGGCATGGACTACCAGGTGACGTGGAACTCCACCCTCTTCGTCACCGACACGATTGCCGAGGTTTTGAAAACCCTGGCTGAAGCATTCGCCCTGGTGGTGCTGGTCGTGTTCCTGTTTTTGGGCAATTTGCGCGCCACCATCATCCCGGCCGTCGCCGTGCCGGTCAGCCTGATCGGCGCGTTTGCGGTCCTGCTCAGCGTCGGGTTTTCCGCCAACACCGTCTCGCTTCTCGCCATGGTGCTCGCCATCGGCATTGTGGTGGATGACGCCATCGTGGTGGTCGAAAACGTCGAGCGGGTGATGGAGGAGCACCCGGAATGGCCGCCGCGCGACGCGGTGAAGGAGGCGATGCGGCAGATCACCGCCCCCATCGTCGCCATTACGCTGGTGCTGCTCTCCGTGTTCGTGCCCATCGGGTTCATCCCCGGCATCTCAGGCGTGCTGTTCAAGCAGTTCGCGGTGACGATCAGTGCGGCGATGCTGATATCGGCGCTGAATGCGCTGACCCTGTCGCCGGCTTTGTGCGGCATTTTTCTGCGCTACCGGCCGAAGCGGAAGACGGGCATCATGGCGCGCATCCTGCGCGGCATCGACAACACGCGGGACGGCTACGCCAATGTCGTGCGCCGCCTGGTCGCCCGCGCCTCCCTGGCACTCGCCGCAATCGCCGTCTGCGCGGTCTGCGCGGTGGGATTCGCGAGCATCACCCCCACCGGCTTCCTGCCGAGCGAGGACCAGGGCGGGTTCTTCGTCTCGGTCGCTCTGCCGGACGGCGCCTCGGTCGCCCGCACCAGCAAGGTGCTCGCCACCATCGAGAAGAACGTGCTGAAATTCCCCGGCGTGGCGGACACATTCGCCATCGTCGGCTTCTCCATCCTGGACAATGCGCAGGAACCGAACTCCGGCTTCATGTTCGTGCGCCTCAAACCTTTCGCCGACCGCACCAGCACCCAGACGCAGGTGGCATCCCTCATCGGCCGCGTGTTCGGCATGGGCGCCCAAATCCGCTCGGCGAACGTACTCGCCTTCAACCTGCCGCCAATCATCGGCCTGGGCACCGCCGGCGGCTTCGAATATCAGCTCGACGCGCTGCAAGGCCAGGATCCGGCCGACATCGCCAGCGCCATGAACGGCCTGATCGACAGCGCCCGGGCCAACCCGCACCTCGGCGCCATTTTCTCCACCTTTACGGCCTCCAACCCCTCCCTGTTCCTCGACATCGACCGCGAAAAAGCCCAGGCGCTGGGCTTAAATATGTCGGACGTGTTTACCGCCCTGCAAGCGACGCTCGGCGGCATCTACATCAACGATTTCAACCTCTACGGCCGCGTCTGGCAGGTGAATATCGAGGGCGAGGCCTACGACCGCAGCGACATCCCCGCGCTATGGAACATCTATATACGTAACAAGACCGGCGAGATGGTGCCGTTGCGCTCCATCGCCAATCTGCGGATCGTGCTGGGGCCGCAGGTGATCACGCGCTACAACAACTACCGTTCGGTCACCATCAACGGCACGCCGGCGCCTGGCCAATCCTCGGGCACTGCGATTGCCGCCATGGCCGCGGTCTCGGCGCACACGCTCACGCCCGGCTATGCCTATGAATGGACCGGCACGGCCTATCAGGAGGTGGTGGCCGCCGGCCAGACCGGGGTGATCCTGGGGCTGGCGGTGATGTTTGCGTACCTGTTTCTTGTCGGGCTTTACGAAAGTTGGGTGATACCCGTGCCGGTGCTGCTCTCCGTGGTGGTCGGCGTGCTGGGATCGCTCGGCGGCATCTGGCTCGCCGGCCTTTCGATCGATTTGTATGCCCAGATCGGCCTGGTGGTGCTCATCGCCCTTGCCGCCAAGAACGGCATTTTGATCGTCGAATTCGCCAAGGATCAGCGCGAAAAAGGTTTGCCGATTGCCGACGCGGCCGTGCTCGGCGCGCAGATGCGGTTCCGCGCGGTGATGATGACCTCCGTCGCTTTCGTGCTCGGCCTGGTGCCCCTGGTGTTCGCCACCGGCGCGGCGGAGATCAGCCGGCGCGACGTAGGCACCCCGGTCTTCGCCGGCATGCTCGCGGCGAGTGCCGTCGGCATCTTCCTGATTCCCATGTTATATGTCACCTTCCAGACCGGACGGGAGCGGATCAAGACGCGCCTAGGCATGGCAAGCCCCGAGCCCCTCCGGAGAGACTGAAGCAAATTTGTAAAAGTTTTTTGCTTCTTTTTTTCAAAAAAGAAGTGCTTGCTTCCTCCTTAAGGAACTTGCGCCACCCTGTGACCGTCAGATGCATCACAAAGGGAATGCCTCCATGCTGACAACGCCAGACGCCAAGGCCGGTGACATCGACCTGCTCTGCATCGACACCATCCGCACCCTCTCCATGGACGCGGTGCAAAAGGCCAATTCCGGCCACCCCGGCACGCCGATGGCCATGGCCCCGGTCGCCTACACGGTCTGGCAGCAGTTCCTCACCTACGACCCCGCCGACCCTGCCTGGCCGAACCGCGACCGGTTTATCCTCTCCGTCGGCCACGCCTCCATGCTGTTGTATTCATTGATCCACCTCGCCGGCATCCGCTCGGTGGATGCTCATGGCGAGCAGGGCGCGCCGGCGCTGACCATCGATGATCTGAAAAATTTCCGGCAGATCGACGCCAAGACCCCCGGCCACCCGGAATACCGCATGACCTCCGGCGTGGAGACGACCACCGGCCCGCTTGGCCAGGGTTGTGGCAACTCCGTGGGCGTGGCTTTGGCCGAGCGATACCTTGCTGCCCGCTACAACAAGCCCGGCTTCACCATCTTCGACCATCACGTGTACGTGCTCGCTGGTGATGGCGACATGATGGAGGGGGTGAGTTCAGAAGCCGCCTCTACCGCCGCGCACCTCAAACTCGGCAATTTGACCTGGATTTACGACAGCAACCATATCACCATCGAAGGCGGCACCGACCTCGCCTTCGATGAAGACGTCGCCGCCCGATTCGCCGCCTACGGCTGGGACATCCAGCACGTGGCGGACGCCAACGACACCGCGGCAATGGCCAAGGCCTTGGAGCACGCCCGCAGCGTCACCGACCGCCCCAGCTTCATTCAGGTGCACAGCGTCATCGGTTTTGGTGCGCCGAAGAAAGCCGGCACCCGCCACGCCCACGGCGAGCCTTTGGGCGTGGAGGAAGTGAAAGGCGCCAAGCGGTCGTACGGCTGGCCGGAGGATGCGCAATTCCTCGTCCCCGACGGGGTGTACCAGCATTTTGCCGACGGCATGGGCAAGCGCGGCGCCAAGGCGCACGCCGAATGGGCGGATCTCTTCGCCCGCTACAAACAGGAATACCCCGAACTCGCCGCCGAAATCGAGCTGATCAACGCCCACAAACTCCCGGCCGGCTGGGACGCCGACATCCCGAGCTTCCCCGCTGATGCGAAAGGTCTGGCTTCGCGCGACGCCTCGCAAAAAGTGCTGAATGCCATTGCCAAACACATCCCCTGGCTGATCGGCGGTGCTGCCGACCTCTCGCCCTCCACCAAGAGCAACCTCACTTTTGCCGGCGGCGACACAAGTTTCGAGGCCGATAATTACGCCGGCCGAAACCTGCATTTCGGCATACGCGAACACGCCATGGGCTCCATCTGCAACGGCATGGCACTGTCCGGCCTGCGCGCCTACGGATCGGGTTTCTTGATTTTTTCCGATTACATGAAGGCGCCGATCCGCCTCTCCTCCATTATGGAACTGCCTGTCATCTACATCTTTACGCATGACAGTATCGGCGTTGGTGAGGACGGACCGACGCATCAGCCCATCGAACAGCTCGTCGGCCTGCGCGCCATCCCCGGCATGATCGTGCTGCGCCCGGCCGACTCCAACGAAGTCGCCGAAGCCTGGCGCCACGTCATGACGCTAACGCATCACCCCGCCTGCCTGATTCTCTCCCGCCAGGCATTGCCCACGATCGACCGCAGCAAATACGCCTCCGCCGCCGGTGTGGCGAAAGGCGCCTACGTGCTCGCCCAACATGGCGAAGGCGACCCGGACGTCATTCTCATGGCAACAGGCAGCGAAGTCTCGCTCGTCATCGGCGCCTACGAGAAACTGGTGGAGGAGGGCATAAAAGCCCGCGTCGTCTCCTTCCCCTCCTGGGAACTTTTTGAGGCACAACCCGCAGAATACCGGCACAGCGTACTCCCGCCACACGTCACCGGCCGCCTCGCCGTCGAACAAGCTTCTACGATCGGCTGGGACCGCTACATCGGCAGCACCGGCGCCATCATCGGCATGCACACGTTTGGAGCTTCCGCTCCGTTGCCGGCGCTGCTCAAAAAATTCGGTTTTACACCGGAAGCCGTCCTCGCCGAAGCCCGCAAACAAGCCGGACGTAAATAACGTAGGGTGGGCTTCAGCCCACCAAAACACACGACGGGCGCCAAACATGGATGACTGAAAGTCAAAGTACAAGGAATCAAGCGGTTCTTTTTTGAAAAAAAGAACCAAAAAACTTTTGGAACTTAAGGAGCTCAGCCATGGACACCGTGACTCATCCATCGGAGCAGACGACCAGCAGCCCGCTCAAACTGCTGCTCACCGAAGGACAATCGCCATGGCTGGATTTCATCCGGCGCAGCTTTACCGCTGAAGGCAGCCTGAAAAAACTCGTGGACGAAGACGGTCTCGGCGGCGTCACCTCCAACCCGTCGATCTTCGAAAAAGCCATGGGCTCCGGCGCCGACTACGACGAACAATTCAAGCAACTCGCCGCCAGCGGCGAACTCGACGCCAACACGATTTACGAAACCATGGCCGTGCAGGACATCCAGCACGTCGCCGAAGTGCTGCGTCCCGTCTTCGAAAAAACCAAGGGCCTCGATGGCTACGTCAGCCTCGAAGTCTCCCCCTACCTCGCCCTCAAATGCGAAGACACGATCGCAGAAGCCCGCCGCCTCTGGGCCTGGGTCAACCGCCCCAACCTGATGGTCAAAGTGCCAGGCACGCCCGAATGCGTGCCCGCCATACGCACCCTGATCAGCGAAGGCATCAACATCAACGTCACGCTGCTGTTCAGCAACGATGCCTACAAAGCCGTCTCCGACGCCTATCTCTCCGGCCTCGAAGACCGGCACGCGAAGGGCCAGGACATCAGCCACATCTCCAGCGTCGCCAGCTTCTTCGTCAGCCGTATCGACGCCGCCATCGACAAGAAAATCGACGAACGTATCAAGGCCGGCGACCCGCACACCGACGCACTGAAAGCCATACGCGGCAAAGTCGCCATCGCCAACGCCAAACTCGCCTACGCCGTCTATGAAGAGATGATCGCCAGCCCCCGCTGGCAAACCCTGAAAACCGCCGGCGCCAACCCGCAACGCCTACTCTGGGCCAGCACCGGCACCAAGGACAAAGCCTACAGCGACGTCCGCTACGTCGAAGAACTCATCGGTCGCGACACGGTCAACACCATCCCCCCCGCCACCATGGACGCTTTTCGTGATCACGGCCACGTCCGCGCCTCCCTGACCGACAATTTACATGATGCCAAACACGTGCTCGCAGAAACCGAGCGCTTGGGCCTGGATCTGCCGGGCGTCACCAAGATGCTCGTCGATGACGGCGTCAAACTTTTTGCAGAAGCCGCCGACAATCTGCTCCTTGCCGTCGCCAAGAAACGCACGACGATCATCGGCGCCAATCTCGCATCGCTCAACTACAAACTCCCCGAAGCGCTGGGCAACGCGGTCAATGCCAGCCTCGATAAATGGCGTGCCGACGGCACCGTGCGCAAACTCTGGGCACGCGATGCCTCAGTCTGGACCGGCGACGACGAATCAAAATGGCTAGCCTGGCTCGACATCGTTGACGAGCGCCTCAAGAACATCGGCGAACTGCTCGATTTCCAAAAACACGTGCAGGACGCGGGCTTCAAATACGTCCTCCTCCTCGGCATGGGCGGCTCCAGCCTCGGCCCCGAAGTCCTAGGCGAAACTTTTGGCACCCGCGCCGGCTGGCCCGAACTGCACGTGCTCGACAGCACAGACCCGCAGCAGATCGCCACGTTTGAAAAGAAAGTGGAACTCGCAAAAACCCTTGTGATCGTATCCAGCAAATCGGGCGGCACACTGGAGCCGAACATCCTAAAAGCCTATTTCTGGGCACGCATGCAGGAGGCCGTCGGCGCCGACAAGGCCGGCAAGCATTTTGTCGCCGTCACCGACCCCGGCTCGCACATGCAGTCGGTCGCTGACGGCGACAAATTCGGCCACATCTTTTTCGGCAATCCGCAAATCGGCGGCCGCTACTCCGTCCTGTCCAACTTCGGTCTCGTCCCCGCCGCGGCCATCGGCATCGATATCAAGCAATTCCTCCTCTCCGCCGACCGCATGGTCAAATCCTGTGCCGCCGGCAGCCCACCTGCCGCCAACCCCGGCGTGCTGCTCGGCACCATCATGGGCGTCGCCGCCGTTCACGGCCGTGACAAGATCAGCATCATTTCGTCCCCCGGTATCGCCGACCTCGGCGCCTGGCTGGAGCAGCTGATTGCCGAAAGCACCGGCAAGATCGGCAAAGGCATAGTGCCCATCGACAACGAACCGCTTGCTGCCCCCGACGCCTACGGCAACGACCGGCTCTTCGCCTACCTCTCCCTTGCCGATGCACCCGACAGCGCGCAGGAAGCCGCCGTCGCCGCCTTGGAAAAAGCCGGCCACCCGGTGGTGCGCGTGGCGCTGAACGGCCATCAGGAACTCGGCCAGCAATTCTTCCTCTGGGAATTTGCCACCGCGGTTGCCGGCAGCATCATCGGCATCAACGCCTTCAATCAGCCCGACGTAGAAGCCAGCAAGATCAAAACCAAGGAACTCACCAACGCCTACAACGAAACCGGCGCGCTACCCGAAGAATCCCCCTTCGCGACGTTCGATGGCGTCAAGCTGTTCGCCGATCCCAAAAACACCGCGGCCCTGAAAGGCGACAGCCTGCAAGCTGTGCTGACATCGCTATTCGCCCAGGTAAAACCAGGCGACTACGTCGGTCTCCTCGCCTACGTTGAACGCAATCACGCCCGCATCGAGGCGCTACAACATCTGCGAACGCTCATCCGCGACAGCAAACACGTCGCCACCGTCGCGGAATTCGGCCCACGATTCCTGCACTCCACCGGCCAGGCCTATAAAGGTGGCCCCAACAGCGGCGTCTTCTTGCAAATCACCGCCGACGACGCAAACGACCTCGCCGTCCCCGGCGAGCGCTTCACCTTCAGCATCGTCAAAGCCGCCCAAGCCCGAGGCGATTTCGACGTCCTCGCCGACCGCGGCCGCCGCGCCCTTCGCGTCCATCTGGGCGCGGACGTCGATGCCGGCCTAGCTGCACTCTCCACCGCAATTGCTGAAGCGCTCAGATGATTTGGGAAACGCCCCGCAATATCACCATCCTGCTAACCGCATGGTCAACCATTATCGGAACCATTGCAGGCGTTATCGGTTACCAAGCCGGCAGTGCCCCGCAACGGCCGATCATCGTTTACACAATGTCTGCGCCTCAAAAGTAACGTAGGGCGGATTTCTTATCCGCCCCTTCGCCGACCCCAAGACCAAACGACCCTACGGAGAACACCCATGCAACTCGGCGTCATCGGCTTAGGCAGAATGGGCGGCAACATCAGCGTCCGCCTGATGCGCGCCGGCCACCATTGCGTCGTCTTCGACCGCAGCCCCGATGCCGTCAAACGCATCACCCACGAAGGTGCCGCC
>Ga0116227_10007756_pt1 | contig 20713 bp, 11 predicted proteins | sample S1TSphgellanicum_FD_89693 | JGI IMG/M metagenome (GOLD analysis project Ga0116227, IMG submission 89693) | Host-associated microbial communities from peat moss isolated from Minnesota, USA - S1T2_Fb - Sphagnum magellanicum MG | ecosystem: Host-associated > Plants > Peat moss > Unclassified...
TATTAAAATTTTTTTTTTATTTGTTTAAATTTATTTTTAAAATTTTAATATTTTTACAACAAACCCCCCCCCCCCCCCATAAATAAATTAAATTCATTGGTTATTCAACTATGGTATTTTACATTTACCACAAATATTTTACACGGCATGTAAAATGACTATTTACACTGAAGCTGCACACGAGACTCGTACCTACTACCTACCTACCTACTTAACACAACACAGGTTAAGATTGGTACCTACTACCTACCTACCTAACACAACACTGGTTAGACTGGTACCTACTAACTACCTACCTACCTAACACAACACTGGTTAGACTGGTACCTACTACCTACCTACCTACCTACCTACCACAACACTGGTTAGACTGGTACCTACTAACTACCTACCTACCTAACACAACACTAGTTAGACTGGTACCTACTAACTACCTACCTACCTAGCACAACACTGGTTAGACTGGTACCTACTAACTACCTACCTACCTAACACAACACTGGGTAGACTGGTATCTACTAACTACCTACCTACCTAACACAACACTGGTTAGACTGGTACCTACTACCTACCTCCCTACCAACCCAACACAACTCTGGTGATGAGTCACGCAAAGGCAATCCCAAAGTCTGGCACATGTGAAGAATTTGAATTCCAGTTTTGCACGTCAAGTTTCCTCTTTGCACTTCTCCCCCTTCACCTTCCCTTCCCTTCCCCTTCCCTTTTGGTACCTTTTCTCTTCCCTTTCTACTTTGGGACTTTTGCTTCTTCAAGGTTTTTGCTTTGCCTCCTCACATGCACCTTGTTGTTGGAGTATTTTCTTTCTCACATAGCTACTGGTTTTCTTAACCCAAAACTCCCAATATTCTGCAGGTAAGAATCTCAGTACTACTTTTGTCTCTTGGGGTTTGATCTTGCTAGTCTTGTTGTTGTTGTTGTTGTTGTTGTTGTTGGTTTTTTTTTTTTGGTTTGGTTTCGTTTGGTTTCGTTTGGGGGGGGGTGGGGATTAAAACCTTGGAGTTGTAGATCTGATGTTGTTTTGTTTTGTTTTCATTTTTTCATGTGTTTGATATTGCAGGATGTCTCAACCAGATCTAGTCAAAGCAGTTACCGACACATGGGTTGTTGCGAGAGACACCGTCCACAACTCCTTTCAAGCAGGATGCAATGCGTGGACAACCCATGTTGAGCCCAAGGCAAAGGAGGTGGAACAGTCTCTGAAGCAGAAGATTGGAGATGCTCAAAGATTCTTCAAAGAGAAAACAGCACAATTCTCAAAGCAGAACAAATCTCCATCGACATAAAACCCAACAAAGGAACAGGAAAAAAAAAACACCACCCAAGAGTGAGTTCCACCTTCAATATGTCTTTTTTGTTTTGCACCCATTTTCTCTAGCAGCATTTTGAGGGAAAATGGATCAAGGGATTCATATCCGTTTCATATTATTGGCTGAAAAAACTGTGCAATCAATCCAATGGCGGGTTTTCCTTCATGGAGTAACATGGAGCTTGAAGATCTGCAACAAGTTGGTGAAAGAAGAGATGATGTCTATTTTTTAGGGTAAAAAATTGCTTTCAGTTTGTACATTTGGATTCGCCACCTGATTTCCATGTTTTTTACTTGCATAGCTACTAAAGGGTTGTAAATCTTATGAAGTAGAACTTTCAATAAGAACATTGGCATCGTATTTTGCAATCAGTTGTGTGTATGGTTGAAATGTTTTTGCTCTTTTCAAGTGAGGTGTTCAGTGATTTTCACAGTTTTCATTGAGTTTTTGCTTGCTGGAATTCTGGTTTTGTGAAAGAAGAATTTGCTCAGTTATGCATTTCTTAGCATACAATCAGTGGGAGTACAAATCTACATTTCATTTTTTAGCTAAGCTTCTGTCATCATCACTTCACTTGAATTGTGTTTTCACATGCAGTTCGATTAGATGTGCACATTGTTGTGAGAGACATGGGCATGGGCGAAAGAGATTTTTGCTAGACCTGATGGGTTATACTGCCAGTTTGACTTCTTTTGATGTGATTGCTGTGAGATTCAATTACAGGTTCAATTGCATCTCTTCTGATTACAGGTCATGTATTCTAGACTGGAATTCACCTGCCAGCATTAAAACTCTGGACTGATCTGGATGAGAGGACCATGCTTTTTGTCCTGTGTTCATGTGGGCAAAAGAGTGGAACCATGTGATAAAACATGCAATGTGTTTCACAACTACAGATGTAGGGAATCAGTTCACAATAGAGTTTGGATGCACCAACCACCTCATTCCCTTTCCCTTATGATCAATGTGAAAATACATTTCCTTTGACTCCCTTTTGTGCTTAGTGCTCCTCAGGTTTGAAGCACTATTTTGAAGTTTACTGTTTACTCATAGCACCCTTCCTCTGAAGGTCTTTGCAAATCACATTTTGAGAAGTACCACAAAAAGTTTATTGACTCTTGTGGGATTCTGTGATTTTGTAATTTTCCAAGCAATCCACAACCCCACCTTCAACATTACCTTTGAAGTCTAAAATGCTCATTAACATCAGACCTCAACAATCACAGATGTGTTTTCTTTGTGCCTTGGCATAAAAGCTTTGGAAATTGTCATCTTTGCTTGTAATTAGACAGGATGATTATAACTCTTTGCTTGCAAAGTTGTTCATGCATAATTGTGCATCAGGAGCCCACCCTTTTCAACTTAATGCCATTGAATGGAAACATATCTTATGCCCAGATGATTTTTGAGTTGACAATACGTTTGAAGAAGGCCAATTCTGACTACCCATCTAGCGCACTCTAGATGGGTAGATTTCGATACATCAACTTGTGTGCTATAGAAAAGGGGTTATGTTTTTCTATACTAGTAAAGCCCAATGCCTATCATGTAAGTGTTTGTTATGATAAATCTTCCATTGAAGGTTATATAAATCAATCTTCACTCAAAATCTCTTTAATGCAGGTTAATCCTATTACCCCATGAGTTGAAATGAAAACCTCAATTGAATTGAAATGGCAAAACCTTTGGAAACATGTTGAATTGAGGTTTTGGTGGAGAGAATTTTTGTACAACAGTTTTTTGCATCAACAAACTATTCATATTGAATTAATTTCTTTACTTGGAATGGAATAGATATGATGAATTCCAATTCCCTACACCATAGAAGTTGAAAAATGTGTTCTTCACATGGTGCTTAAGAGTGAAGAGTTAGGCTTTGTAGAGTACATTTTTTTCCATTTTCTTTTTCTTTTTTCAGTTTGAAACTTTTAGATAGCAAATAATTGTAATGAGATTGTTGGATTATGAGTAAATTTACGATATGAAACTCTTATATGTTGGATGCTTTTGTTTAATGGTTATGGTCCTTATGGGAAATTATTTGGGACAATATTTAGTGGGCTTTGGAATCTAAAAAATATCCCATGACTAAAAATGACTAGTGTTGAGGATGCAAGGATAATCTTCAAATGGAAGAAGAGTTCATTGAATGATCTTTCACATAGTGATTTTATTTTTTTTTTAAATTCAAACCAAAAAATTGGGAAATTTTGGGAAAATGTGTTTTTTTCTATTGAAAATTCAACTATTTTTGCTAACTTATTGGGAATATTTGACACCCATATGCCACTTGTCTATTTGTAGTTTGGGTGTCCCTCCTTTTGTGGTTAAATTGCTAGCATGTAGAACTCTAAGACCATATATGATTATGGGCTAGTTGAAGTCTATATTAGTTCAACTTTGGTCTTTTGAAATCAACTTACTAATTCTGATTTGGGTAAATCAAAACAAGATCAAGAAAGCAATTCTTGACCTTTCCTACAATATGATTCCAATATCATGTTGAAAATAACTTGTATGCATGTAGAACCTTTGAGGAGATGTTTTTTTGATAATGTAAGAAGGGACAATGAAAGAGCATCCTCAAAACAAAGGTTGAGAAGCACCTCTCATTATGAATGGGTTAGTAATTCCCACCAAAGATAGTTGCATGACTAATTGTAGCTAAGAAAATGTTTTTTTGATTTACAAGTCGTTCAACATGTTTCCCAAGTCAACCTTAAAAACCCAATGGACCATTTCAACTATAATGGTGTTAGACAAAAGTGTGTTCAACCCTATCTTCCATATTAAAAATAAATGAATGTTGCATCTTTTTGGGGTGAAGACAAAATAAAGTGGACAAATTTTTTATTTTTTCAATCTACTTGAAAAGTATACACTAAGTATATTTGACAAAATTATAATATTATGTGCCCCTAAAATGAAACAAAATTGCAAACATTCTATTTTTGGGCTCACCATTTCGTAATGATTGTTTTCATTACATTTTTTAACTTGTAAATTAAAGTACTCAAAAAGTATCCCTAAAACAATTCACATTTTACAAGTTTGGGGACAATTTCAACAATGAAATTACATTCAATGGGCATGCCAAACTCTATGAAAACATTCAACACATTCATATCGAAGCCACTAAACCAATTCCAGGTACTTCATGTTTGCTTCTTAAAAGTTCACTTGAACTAAAATAAAATACATTGGTATAAAAAATTATATTAAACCATGATTATATACATTCAACTTTTTTAATTACTAGCAACAATAGTTGAAAATGAGTGTGCCAAAAAAATTGACATTTTTTGTTTTAATGAATTGACTTTTATTGATAATTAATTAAGAACCCCAATGTTTGCATTGCAAAACCTATTATTTTAGTTATATCATAATATCCATTGCTTGTTTCATTCAATGTATATTAACTACAACATGATCAATATTTGGGTTTTTATATCATTTGCCTTGCAATCACCTTTCAACATTTCAACATTTCTAATTGTTATGTAATGAACTAACTAATGGTCTCTTTTCTCTTCTTCTTTTTAGTTCTTGAATACATCAAAAATTGATAACTTATCCCTCCACTACAGTATTTTGCCATATTAAGGTCAAATTCTTATAACTTAAATTATCATTCAACAAATAAATTGATAAATTTACTTACAAAACATAATTTTGTATTTTATCATACAATTTTTGTTCATTTTTGAAAACATGTCATCAACTTGGCTAGTTTATTAAATAGTATTTCAACATTGACTAACCACCCCATGCCACGTTGAAGTCTTCCAACTATGGAAAAGGCCTTTAGATTCTTTAAAATGTTCAATAAATTGCCAAGTCACAAAGATTGAAAGTTAAAATAATCTTAATCAAATGATTCATCATTGATTTATCACTAGGCCTAATGACAAATAAAAGGTGGATGTGTGTGAATCTTTAGTTGGCGATGTGTATAAATGAAAAGGCTTATCACAAACATAGTTTAAAACAAGTTATAAAAATTTAATAATAAAGATGAATGGCAAAGAACATTGACATGTTCCTCATTTTTGTTTGATCAATAACACCCAAGATAATTAGAGGGCCAAAGGATTTGCTTTGGGTTGAAACATGTAGTTTGATCTAATTAACCATTCCCCACTAGTAAAAACTACCTTTGACCTTTATTTTGTAATGGTATGGTAAACATGGTCTTTGATCACATGAATTCGAAAAAGCTTGATGAAAACATGCACTAATTTAAATATGTTTATGGCTATCTAACCAAGTCAAAATGATCCATGAAATTTCAAATTTTCAATTTGAGACAAAATAGTGCATAAGGGATCCATAGCTAAGCCATCCATTATTGCACAACTCCAAAATCAAATCCATTCCCCATCTCATGTCTTTCCACAACTTTAAGACGTGTTATTCATTAGCAAATAATCCAGTTTTGGTACTTTAAATAAAAAATGAAACAAACAATCATTAGGAAAAGAATGAATGTTTTGCATTTTTGGCTTTGCAATTGAATTTTTTATTTGTAACAACTAGTTGTATTTTCTTGTGGAATACGTTAGAAATTTCAATAGTTATATCGGACATTATGTTGCATCATATTTAATATAAGTACACTCTTGCACAACCAAAACTTTGCAATTATTTTGCAAGTAAATGTTTGTGTTGAAGCTTGGGTGTCACATTGGATTGACAAGAAAAATGAACCCACACCATGATCATGGCACATACATGGATCATGTACCACATTGGATTTGCATACATGGATCATGTGCCATGTTGGACTTGTAGGAGAAAATGAATACATTCCATTGTGGTGTCTACATGGATGACACATTGGGAGTGTTAAAAAACTAAGTTGCAAATTTTGAAAATGTTTGTGATAATTGGAAATGGATTCATGTAATCTAAAATATATATTGTTTTGTAATTGAAGTTGCCAATTTGTAACTGATTTTGGTATTAATAGCAACTAATGGACTTCACAATGGTGGAAACATGGAAATTTCCCAATATTATTTTAATAGATCAATTATGAAAACAAGGTGACATTCCAAAAATAAAAAGATAAGGGGACCCAAGGTAAATATTACATGAAGGCTTCCATCCCACAGGGACATAAAGCTTCATAACCTTAGAATGTATTTATGAAATTACATCTATTAGACCATGTCATTATCAATTTGAATTCGATGTTTTTAAAGGATATAGCTTGTTTGATTGTTATTTTTTCAACAAGGCCATTCCATATCCATGTCGTCACCAATTTCTTTTATGGTTTGTCCAATTTACACCTTTAATAGTTGGATTATCATTAATCAAAAAAATCATATGGGGTCTTTGGAGGCATATCCACTATAACATGGCTTTTTCATTGTTATTTAACACTTAGCATATGGGTTTTTGTGCAAACACTCAATGGTTTTAGTTGAAAATGTTTTTTTCACAAGCTTAGTTTTTTATTAATGAAAAAATGTGGACATGCAAGCTTTGTGTGTATTATAACACTATACAAGGTTGGATAAGTTTATGGTAGAATCATGGGATACACCGGTATTGGTCCAAAAGATTTGCCATGTTGGATAAGTTTATGGAAGAATCATGACATTGGGTATTAGTCCAAAAAAATTGTCATGTTGGATAAGTTTATGGAAGAATCATGGCATTGGGTATTGGTCCAAATTTTTTGTTATGTTGGATAAAGGCAACAACCAAGTTATATTTAGATTGGTATTTCATTACAATAATTACTAAGCTAATACAAATAGGGATATTTAGAGGTTAATTCACATTATCCTTGGCATCTTTTCCACAATTTGTTATAATCATTAAATAAATGAAACCATCAAAATTTTCAATGATATTAGATGGTTCTCATTATGCCATAATTTTTTTGCACCATGAAACAAATTACCAAAAGGTGTGTATTTACTATGCTATCAGTTGATAAAATTTGATTGAATTTGATATGTTATGAAATTTTAATATTCATGGTATATGAAAGTGATCTAATGGGACAAGAGTCAATTTTAAAGTAAAATTTATGTTCATTGATGTGATAGAATGCATGCACAAATGCCCATAAAAATATTATTAATCCTCAACAATGATTTTCATCAACTAATTTCCATTTTTTTTGTAAATTACACTTACAAACATGAATTCTAACTATAATTTTTTTTTCAATAGGTTGTTATTGTCATCATACAAAATGACATCATCACACAAGGATTAGGGTGTGTATTTTCAACATCCCCCTAATAATTTAAATGATTGTTATATTTTGAAAAGCTAGTTAAAAAAGAAATTGTTACCAAACATACTATACAAATTCATACATAAACTTATTATAGTGACAACTTCATTGTGTAATTGGTAAATACTGCAATTAAAAAATTGTCAACTTATACTATTAATATTCAATGTTCAATTTTGAATCATCTTCAAGTATGATCTTATAGAAATAACTAGGTGAGATGGGGACATTTTTTCACTTTGACTTCCTCACGAATTTGTGCCTACTTGTAGGCTAATAGAGGTATAATAATAATTTAGTTTGGTGCATTTGAAATGGTATATAACTTGCATATAAATCTCTAGTTTGTGCCTTTTCATGTATGAAGTGATGTTGAAGTTACAACATGCTTAGTGCAAACATGTAAAACAAGATTGTTTACATCTTGGATACAACTTTGATTGTCACTAAAAAATGGTGTTGATTATGTTCCACACATTTGTAACTTCTTTAATAGCCTTCTCAAATGAACAATATCCTTTAAGCAATTTCAAATACATTATGTAAGTGTCAAAGTAATCCACCCTTTCTATTTGTTGAAATCCACATGCAATTATTATAACGTTAAGTTTATGAGCTTTTCCTAATTTTTTCTCTTCGTTTTAAAAAATCATTTTGTCATGATTGTTCATTTTGGGGCATATCAACCAATTTTTTAAGTATCATTTTTGTTTAGATATTTAACATTAGATTGGATTAATAATTCCTATTCCTTGTCTTGAATTGCCTTTTCATAAGTGGTTGGCTCCAAATTTGTTTCTATTCCATACATAGCATGAACATAAACAATGCAACCAAATGTTCTTAAATTATTTACAAATTTAGTTTTTCCCTGTAGTACATGTGCTATGGAGTAATTGCTTTGTTTGCCAATGTTAATCTTTGACTAATTAAGTAATATGTAATGTTTATTTGTAACTTCCATTCACATGTAACTTAAAATTCCACTTTCAACTATCATGTTTTTGGTTTTTTCAAGGATTATATGATTTTTTCTCTTTATCACATCATTCTATTAGGAGTCAATGCTTAAGTGATTTGTCATTTCATTCCATTTTTTTCACAAAAGTAGCTAAAGTTATCTAATAAGAACTTTCCTCCTTTATCAATTTTCAATATGATGATTTTTTATCTAGTTGCCTTCTTGACCGTTTCCTTTTAAAACTTGAAATTTTAAAATGCTTCTCCCTTGATTTGCAAAAAATAAATCCAAATTTTTAGTGAATAATCATCCATGAATACCACAAAATACTTGGATCCATGAAGTAATGCCTTTGGTAATGAATGTATGAAATCTAAATGTCTCACTCAAGCACCACCTTAATTCTATTCACTTTGAGAAGGAATTTTTTTTTATGTGTTGTTTTCCCACCCCACACACCTCATCAACATGTTCAATCCTTGCCATTCCTACTACTCTTAAGTCTTTTAGCCCTTGGACATAGTAGAGATTTCCATAACTTTTGTGCCAAAGTTGAGCAAATTGATGTTGGTGTCATTGAGTTTACATGGACTTCTTATCCCATTCTATACAATGCATTTTTCCTACCTTTATAGCCAACCCAATTACTTTTCTATTGAACTTGTTATCTAAAATCCAACAAATTTCATTTGAAAAAATATCTTTTGTTAGCCAATGAACCTATTGAAATCATATTATGCTTGAAAAAGCCCGTGCATAGAAAAAAATTTACATATTTACTCCATCAACTTTACGAATCCTTTTGCTTGTACAACATGGGAATTTCCCTCAATTGTTTTCACCTCCCCTCTTTTTGAATTGTTTTGAATTGAAACTAAGTTATTTTTATTTCCCATACATGTTGGGTTGCCCCATTCTCCATGAATCAATTTTGGCTATGATCTAACCTATTATCAAATTTTATTATTGCTACTCCTATTATTCTTTCATATTCCTCCTCATTCTCTTTAGTCTTTTCCACCATGTCTACAATTTTTTTCCTTTTTCTTGTGACTACTTGCAATGAACACACAATCCTTGACAATGTGACCTTCCTTGCCACAAAGGAAACAAGTTATTGGCCTTATAGTGGCAAGTCTTTGATGATAGGGTGACCAATCCAAGACTTCCTTTCCCTCCTCCTCGAGTTCAACTTCCTCGAGTCTTGCTTCCTTTATCATAATTTGGGCTTCGCATTGCTACTCACTACTAGTGATGATCAACTTCTTTTTTTTCTTATGTTTTCATATGGTTTTCAATAATTCATCATTAGTCATGTCAATGTCAAATTTAATTTGATTTAATATAAATTCTATGGACATGAAAAGACACACATTAATTTATTTTTTCATATCCATGTTGGTGAGTAAGGAAAAGAAGTGAAGTAGTTATAAAGATGGAGATAGTTACTAGGAAAGGAGGGAAATAATAATTTAAAAAATAAGTAGCAAAAGAGGTAGTTAACAGAAAAAGAAAAAGGGGTAGTTAGACTTTGGAAACGAAACAATTGTATATAGAATGTTTTTTGGAAATGTCCAAGGATGACCATACCATAGATTCCAAATTTTGAAATTTTATGAAAAGGAGTCTACGAAAGATTATAGAAAACCACCCATATACTAATTCCTCAAAAATTCTCGTCACTGGAATATTGCCCTCTTTTATGTTGAGCAAATAAAGTTTCAATATCTCCAAGCTTTTCTTCTCAAAGTTGCATGCAATGAAATTCATTCAAACTTTAACATTTAGTTGTTTGAATGTGGGAAATATGTTTCTAGAGCTAATGTTTTGAACCATTGCTTCATAGCTCATGGGCAACCTATTCATCACCATATTCACCAATGTCCTTGAAGGTAACTATTCTCTCAATGTTGCAAGTTTGCTTTTGAGTTCGCTTGCTTGTCATACCTAGTCTTCCATGTTATCTCTATTCTTCATCTTCAATGAATCTATGTGTGGACAAAAAATCAATTCGAGACAAATTTCATGTTTGGAACATATTTCGCAAGACCTTCCAAGTTGTGGGGTCAAGTCATGTTCTTCCAACAATGTCCACCAAGTCTTGCCATCACCTTCCCCTTTATTTTACTTAACTACAATTACAATTTTATTATTTGAACTTTGCTTATTTGTTGTAAAAGATATAGGGGGATTAGTTTCAATATTCATTATGTCCCATAATCCATTTTTCATGAATATGACTTTCATTTTTAGCCTCCAAACATTATAGTTTGTTCCTTTTTCTAACTTGTTGGTCTCACTAACGAATGCATTTCTAGAGCTCTAATTAGCCATCTCACACTGAACTTTGTTGTTCTTTTTTGTTGCTTTGATACCATGAATTAAAATCTCAATTCATTGCAAGAGAAAAGAAATAATGCACTATAATGGGTGGATGGATGCACATAATGATATTGCTAATCTTACACATTTGACATTAAAAAGGAAATTTTTGAAAAAAAAATTAATGGAAATTCCTTAAAATAGCTAAAGTTTTAGAAAAAACAACTTCCAAACTTTCGAAACCACAAAAATGGGAGGAAAAAGGAAAAGGAAACCTAATCCTAATAAATTCTTCTATATATGGAAATTTAACATTGATGTTAAGAAATATTTTAAATTTTTTTCAAAAAATTGGGATAACCCACGGAAGAAAAATACAAAGCAAATAAGTTTTTGAATTTGAAAAAAAAAAAAAAGATTACCACAAGTCCAAAAACATATATGTAGTTTGATAAATGTACATCAAAATAATTTTTAATCAAAAAACATAAGGGGAAATATATGACATGCAAAGGCAACAAGTTTGAAATTTTTTAAATACTACAAAATGAAATTGAAGAAAAAAAATGAAATATATAATTATATATGTAAAAGATGTGAAGGACTAAAATGAAGGAACGAGAGCAAGAAATGGAGCTAAAATGAATAAGGTTGACAAAAAAAAAGGAAGAAGACAAAGAAGCAATCAAATACTTCACATGAAGTCCACAATATAGGATATTATAAACACCACGGTTCTCAAAATGTTTGGGAAAAACAAAAAATCGCCGCCTTTATAACCGTCGGTTCTTTCCATGTGTTCTTGTATGAAAACCAGGGGCTCTTTGAGGTTTTTGAAATAACCGGAATCCACAGTTCTTTCATTCTGATTCAATTTTTTTAATTTATAAAAATTAATTATTAAAATATTAAAATAAATAAATAAAAATAAATAACTGAAACCCACAATTCTTTGATTCTGAACCTTTTTTTTAAAAATCTGGAACCGGCGGTTCTGTGGCTTTGAACTATTTTTAAAAACCACAACTGGCGGTTCTCTGATCCTGAAATACTTTTAGAAAACCAGAACCGCCGGTTATTTAATAAAAATCAGACAACAACCCATCAATGGTAGCAGGTACAAAGGAATTTGTGTTTGTAGCCAAAGTGACACAATTATTCATAAGAAGACTTAGAAAAAGTGACGACCATTGATAGGAGGATTTAGCCAAATCTGGCTATCAATCAGAAAATAAAATAAAATTAAAAAAATTTAATCAACCTTCTATAATTTTTAGCTACCACACTGAAAACCAAATTGTAACAATATGGCAAATTTTTTTGTAAAAAAATTTCACTTCATGAAACTGAAAACCTCAAAAAAGCACTTTTTTTTTTTTTTCAAGTTCTTAAATTTTAAAATTTTCTTTTCTTTTTGGCTAAATTTCACCAGTAATTTTTTAAAATAATAATAATAAGGCTATGGGGGTACAATTACAGAGCCAGTAAAGTGACCTATAAGTGGATTCCCATGATCATGATACAGAAGAAGCTTCAAGTGTCATCTGACAAAAAAATCTTAGGGGGCAGTAAAACAGGGGATGAGTGCACACAACAGATCTGACCACCAGTTTTCTTTCACACACTTCACACTTCAAATTCAATCTCTTCTTGGGTTGTATCTGCTCTGCTGCCATTTTCATGTCCAAAAAAACAATTTGAAGTACAATTTTTTGTCATTACCCAGCCTCCAGATGTAATCTGTTAAAAACTGGGTTCAGCTTCCGAATGCATTCTTTATTATTTGTGCCAGAGTTTGGTCCTGTGTTCCAATTGTCTTATTGCTTGTCGTCACTACTACTACTACTAGCCTACTAAGACTTTTACACATCCGGATCATGTCATGCTTCTTTCCTTCCTTCCTTTCTTCTTGTTCTTCTTCTTCGGAGCTCCAGTCTTCCAGTATCAAATGCATCCCAAACAATTCCAGAAGTTTTTTTGTGTATGGTGAAGTTATTTGTAACGTCGTCCTGTATTTGGGCTGTAGTTTGAGCCTCTAATCTTTTTTTCACCCCCCCAATAATTTGAGTGTGGTGTTAAAGTGTGTGAACTTTGACGTACCATTTATCTGTAATGTCACCCTGTCTTTGGTCCCTAGTTTCTAATCCCTGTTTCATCCCCCAATTTTGAGTGTAGTATTAAAAGTGAGTGAAATTGGGTACTGTTGCATGAAACTGGGTATCAAGGTTCAGAGGATTTGGAGAATCTTATTCTGAAAAGGCTTTTGATTTGATGAAGAGTAAGTAGTGAAGGGGCTCAGGTTGGGGCAAATTTCAAAACTGGGGGTGAAACTCCTGTGAGGATCAACTTAGGTGAGAACAACTAGTCTGGTCTTCTGCTTTATTTTAATTTCTTCTCCTTTTTTTTGGGTTCCTGTGTATTGTTGTCATCCTGACATCTCATTTCATCCCCTGTTTTGACAAAACCGGGGCCCAGTTTGAGGTACTTTTTACAGATATCTCCAGAATGTTTGGAAAGCAGTTTAGTTTGGATATTGGGTGGTGTCAGATTTACTTTCATAATAAGGCCTGTTAGTCACTCACACAAATTGACCAAAATGTGACATTGCCAAACATTTCACCAAAGTGTGCACACAAATCATGAAAATCATGGTACAATTTTGGTGGCCAAGTGAGCCTTTGAAAATTATTCACACTCATGAAAACACATTTGTATTTCAAGGGCTTGGAATTTGGGTATTGTGAAACAACACAATCTTGATAGGGCATCTTGATGTGTATGTGTATTATTAAGAGCATCAATTGCATGAAAGGCACAACATAGTTGAGCTTCAAAGTTCATGTAGGTTTAGGGTTGAAGATCAATTTTGTAAATTGTGTTCCTTTTGTAACATATCTTTCCTAATTGCATGCCTCGGGTCCATAGAGTGGTGGGATTGGCTAAATGGCGGGGGGTGGAAAGGAGGGGACGGGGGATTTGAAGTTGTGATCATGTCCATGCTTGAAGTAGGCATATTGCCCATTTGGGCATATGAAAATGCCTTATTTTAGGTATTGTTCACATTAACTACCTATTTGATTATTGCAGCTAGGCTGCTAGACCAAGGTGGATAATAAAGGTCATATGAATATATGTGAAATATCTTGGGTAGAAAATTGTTTCAAGTTTGGTGCTGACCAAGAATTTATCACATTGTAATGAAGCAAAACATATGAAATAAAAAAGATGCTCCCAATTATACTAGTTTCAGCTCAATCAAAATAATTTTATTTCTCATAATTATGTGACTTATTGACTCTTAGACGTCTTTGATATTATGGACTACCCTAAAGACACTCTCCTTCAATTTACTAAATACATGGGAGTAAGTGGAGCTTCAACTTAGAGTATCCCAACCAAGGGGCACAAAAAGACATGGTAATGGTAATATTGGGGTCTTGTGAGTTCATAGGATAGGTGTCTTGAGCGGTGCAACATCACTAGAATTTTTTTTGATAGCTATGGTGAAAAATATCTTTGGGCATGGAATCACATTGCAACATTCCATGCATTAAACCACACGTTGCACAATGTCAACCCTATTCTTCCACATCTATGTTTCGCTCTTCTTTCACACACAAACTAAAATTTTGCATCCCTTTTTTAATGCACCCAAGTTACAATCCTCCACTTTCGAAATTGCATCCCCTTTTTCAAATTTTCCTCCACTCTTCTTGCGCTGGTCTCAAATCAAATCAAATCAAAAGAATTGAACACACACAAAGCCATCTTTCTTCTATGGCATCCTGGCTCCACTCCCAAGCACTTCCATTTGGCTCCCAAAATTGCAACTCCTCTCCTATGTTAAAACAAAAACAATCACACATACATACACCTCACAAAAGAGTTTCTTTTGAATTGCAAAGTTAATGTCTTACTTCAAATCCAAAGAGTCAAGTGGCTTCGTTTCACTTGAATTACAAATGGTAGCTCCAAAACCCATCCTTTCATGCAACACACAAAATGAAAAAAAAACTCTCCACATTCCTCAAACACACTATAATTTATCCTCTCTTCAAATTGACATGCTCCTTCCACACACCCAACAAAATCAAAATCAAAATACATCTCTCCATGTACATCTATTGTATGCTCGACTCTATTCAAACTAAGAAGAGTCACCTTTTGAACTCCAATTTTTGTCTTGCTACAAATAATAAGCAATGCAAAAACATCAAGTGCCTTTGTCACTCCACAAGTATAGTTAAGTTGCCTATTGATGATAAATTTGTGTATAATGCCACAAATTGTTACAACAAATTATTTTACTACCTTTCTATTGTGGGTATGGAACGTGGGGGATTCTCTTATGTAATGGATATTGCTTCCATTTTTAAAAATATGACTTTTGTATTGGGGGGGGGGTAAGGGTAAGTATGCCCACTATCAAATAAAGGTTGGTGATTCAATGGCCTTTTAATACAAGCCAAATTTGATGATAATTTTTTTCACTATTGGTAACTATGCAACAAATCACCTATTATTGAACATCTTTGATAGTTGACATTGTGTTTAAAGATTTTGAAAAACTTGACCAATCATGGGTAGTAAGTTGTTTGAAAATGGGTATATGCAAAAAAATTTATCAAGAAACATATGATCAATGTTCACATAGTGGTGTTTGATAATGGGTATATTTTGTCATTTCAAGTAGGAAATAATTGAGTGGTAATAGGGTCATATGGTTAATTAAACTAGCAAAACATTGATTGGTGATTGGAAGAAGGCTATATCATGTAACAAAAAATGTTCATACACCAAAAAGAATATTCTTACAAAAGAAATAACAAGATGTTCATAAATTGGCAACCTTGGTGTACTATAAGGGAAATGATTCATTGGTCATTGGAAAGTGGCTTCACCAAAAAACACAAGTGTGCATAATATAGGGAAAAAAATTGTAAATGGGGGAAAATAGGAAAGTAGTGTATATTTGGACACTCTATATAACATCCAAAGACTACGTCCACTTAAACCTTAAAATATTATTCCATGTTGAATCCAATCTACAAACTAATGTGGTACACTATTAACTATTACCTCTCCACACACACCAAGTTCCAAATCAAACACAATTCCTTTTTAAAATACATAAGGAATCAACAATTCAAGAGCAAGAACAAATTATGCATGGAGATTGCATTTACTTATATAAGAACATAATATTTTTCAAAAAAATGTTTTTCAAACATGTCCTTTTTAACACCTATTGTAAAAGTTGAACTCCAAGGTTTTTTTGAAAGTTTTAGTCCTTAATGCAATTGTTTTGAGGCATACAATAGAGAAATCTGAAATAGATGGACAAATAAAGGAGAAATCAAATCTAAATGGGGAAAAAAAAAAACCAATAATACAAGGAAAAATACTCAAAGTTCATATATTATTATTGAGTCCAAAAGTTTAAAGTCCTACAAGTGCCATCAAGTTCAAAAAGAGGTAGACTATAAATAGTTTTTTATGTTCCATTGCACTGCACATGAATATTCATTTGCATGACCTACACATCAACAACAAACCAAGACTTAGTTTGGGAAGGCTTTGCTAATTTCCACCATCTCATTGATTCATTTGAAGAATTAAAATTGTATGTTGTAGAAACTTACCCAAACCTAGTAACTTATTTTTTGCAATCCTAGTTTTGTTACATGAAATAAAGGGCATACCTCTAATGGGACCATCGTAACCCCCACTTTTTGGAGGCAAAGACCAAGAGGAATTGAACATTGAAAATTTCAACAATGTAAAGTAAGGGCCAACAAGAGATACCAAGATAGAGAAGGACAAGGATATTCATGGACTATTGAACAAGTAGTCTCTATGTTCTAAAGAAGCAAAGGAGTGGGGTGCAAGCTTTTGAGCAAAATGAGCAAGATAACCAACAACCCCCACTTGCCACACCAACCACATAAATCAGAACAAGGGCTAACAAGGTATTAGTTGCCCTACATCATGGCAAATGGACAAATGAACAACTAGAAGAAGGTACAAATGATGTGGAAATAGGTAAACCTTTTTGAAAAGGGCCACCAAGCATGGGACATACCATTAACTTCACTTTTATGCAACTTGAAAGGAAAAACTAAAGCAAGAAATAGATACCCGTTGGGTGTGTTGACAAGTTTAAAAGATGAGGCATTTAAACCATAAGGTAGTGTAATATTTAAATTATGGCCAAAAGAGGTTTTCATGAGGTTTATGACACCATACCTAAGCCTTGGGAATTTTTCAATTGTGTTGCCATTACAATAAGATAGTCTTATGTGTTTTTTACATATTTTGGGTTGAATGGATGTGGGATGATTACATCAAGAAGTGCAAATTAGGATCAAGCATGGTCATGTAAAAAAAGGCCTAGAGGACTTCATTCTTTTTCAAGGAGTGGTTGTCTTTCAAAAAGTATGTCTTAAGTGGTATTTTTCAAGGTAATCAACATCTTTTGATCTTAGATGGTCATGGTTCACATGTCATAATTGAAGCAATAGAGCAATTAATTGAATTTAGGTTAGATACAACAACATTACCTTCACACACCTTGCACATCCTCCAACCCTTGCATATGTTTTTATCCAAGTCATTCAAAATAGCCTTTAAAAGGGCTAGAGAATCAACCATGGCAAGAAACAACTACATTGAGTTCAATAAGGTCACATTGGTGGGGTGGTTAACCAAAGCCTTGGAAAAATGTTTGAACAAACAAAATATCAAATCAAGGTTTGGGGTTATAATAATATTTCCTTTGAAGCCTATTGCCAAGGTTGAAAAAAAGGTCCAAATGTATTGTATACAATAGGCTAAGACCATGAAGACACTTATTTCTCAAATTCAATAATAATAATGGAAAAGTAAAACAATGACATTAAACAAGAGGTTTCTATTGTGATTGTACCACAAGACAAATTGCCCTAACAACTTAGAATGGGACCACCCTAGGTGGAGATGAATGTTAAAAAAAAGATATATAACAATAAGCATACATGCAAGTTGATATGATTAGAGAACATATGTCGACAAGTCAAGACATGACAAAATAGGCAAAACAATGTGATAGAGTAGGCAAATCAATATGACAATATAGGCAAATTGGTATGGCAACATATCATTATGGCAATATTGTGTAGTCGATTTGTGGCCAGTCGATTTGCCAAACAGTTAGGCAATTATAACCATTTTGCAAGGAGTATAAAAATACATTTTGATTAACTTGAAGGGGGTTCTAATGGTAATTGTTGGTATGCTTCTATTGATCTATTAGGAAAGAGAAGTAAACAAAAGAATCATGAAAGGAAGAAAACGGGATAAACATTGTAGAGCTTCGTGGTTTTATTGAAATATAAAAAGATGTTATTTCTTCAATTTTGTGGTGTTTAACATTGTATGTGGATTTAATTGAATTAATTTCCAAAACTAAAATGGATTGAATGTTGTCCTAGTTAGTATGTTTACATGGTACTCATTGTAATGGAGCAAAACAAGGACCTAGTAGTGATATACAAATAATTGATTCATTCATGGAATATTAAATTTAACACCTGCAAAATTATATCAGTAACATTTGGCAACCATGTTGGGAATAATTCAATTTGTTGTTGGAGAAATTGGAAGATTTGAGATGTAATTTCTTCAAATTCATGTGAGATGTTTCCACTTTACATTTAATTTAATGGAGATTAAAGAAAGGAAAATGGAAATAGATGAAATTGATTTGGGATTTTGCTTAATACATGTTATTTATATGGTATTACCTTGTGGATACATAGACTTAATGGGTGTATATAGAATTGAAAGGAAACATAGTGGATTGAATAAGATGACTGTTTTGGGGGCTAAACAAGTTTTAAAATTTTTAAATTTATTCACTTATTATGAACAAGACATGGACAATCAGTGTTATTGCTAGATTATTATAATAATGTGTATGAAGGACATTATGAGAAATGGTAGATTATGACTTTTGTTGAAAAAGAGGATGAATGGATAAAAAAGATTATAACCATAAAAAAAGATTAACAAAAATTAAGGATAAACTATACTTACATGGTTGGAATTTTTTAATTATTTATATACACCAAGGAATGCACCAAAATGAGATGAATGGGGTAATTTTAAAGAGAAATTTAAAGCATTACCTAAAAACATATAAGAATTGATTATTAAGAAAATACATGGTGGTATTGAGGTGTTGTGTATACAACATATATCACTTATTATTGATGTTATAGAATTGACAAAATATAGAAGATGGTTACCAATAATTATATGCGTAATCACACTAATTCCTATGAAGAAAGTTTTTGTACCGCATCATTCAATCCAATTCCTTGATAGAAGAAAATTTACTAGACCCAATATTAATGCATTTATAGAAAAATGGATGCCAAGTGACATGTTTTGGGCACCTAGGTTTACATGTTTCGAATATGTTATGAGAACAAAAGGGAGTGAAAAATACATATATAGCATAATTGAATTAAAAGAATTTTGGTCTACAATCAAGATTCCAGACTTGTATGAAAATTAAAAAATTGGGAGTGGCAGTAGAACTGGTTATAGAAGAAAAACAATAATTTTTGTTTGGAGCCTATGTCAAATAGAGATAGAGAAAGAGAATAGAACAATAGATTGAAAGATTGGAGAAAAGAAAATTGAGAAGAAGCTAGAGAGGTTGTTATTGCAACCCAACAATCTATTGCCCACAATAGATGGAGAGATCTTGGTGTAATCTTCAATTCACCAATAGCATATCAAGTACTTGAACATGTAGAAGAAATGGTGATTACAATTGCTCAAATTAATGTTGAGGAAGTAAATGGATCAACAAGTGATGGAATTCAATAGTCTACACAAATGGGCTCATCAAATGTTAATCATGAATATCAAGAACCAATTGAAGAATTAAATATGTTGTTACTAAATACACTAGAAACTACTGTTAATGTGTTTGGGACAATCAACTAGGTGACAGAAGAAGGGTGGCCTTGAATACCAAGGCGACAAGCTAATGGAAAATCAATGAGAACTTTGAATGATGGTGGAAGTAATGACCGACCACTAAAGAGAGAACTATTTGGAACAACTCCGAGTCTTGATTTGTTTAATATAAGAACTTTGTCAATTTGACAACCAATAGTTGCTACAACGGTGATGAACATGAATCCAATTATGGCGGTTGTACTTGTTAATGTTTTGTGCATTCAACGATTAAAGTATCATGATAATGATGATCTTGTTGTGCATATTTGACAATTAACTAAAGTTTGTGTGATTAATGGAGAAGATACAAATGATCATAAATTCCAATATTTTCCCAATTCTCTTAGAGGGAGAGCTACTAATTGGTTTGCTAGGTATGGGATGATTCATCTAGCGGCAACATGAGATGAAGTACAATGGGCTTTCATTAGTCAATTTAGTGAATTTGTAGTGAAGGACAAGCAACTACAACTTTGAGATATGCAAAACAAAAAAATTGGGGAAAAAATCCTGATATGAAGGATAATCAAGGAAAATTTCAGCCAAATTCATCAAATTTCAAAAATGAAAAAATGTCCAAATTGCCATTTTTTAATGATAAATAAATTCCAGTGGGTAACCAAGCATATAGAGTTTTTCTTCGGTAACTTTCATATATGGTATATAGCCACATGTGGCTAGTCTCGACTTTGGTTATATCAAAAAATTGGCAAGAAGTGGCTTGAAAAATCCATTCTAAGCTAACAAGCTTAACAAGCTAATCCATCTATTACCTGTTTAAACCAAATTTGGCTAAATCTTTGTTTAGATGATTGCCCCTTTAGGTCCATCAAA
>Ga0116227_10007757_pt1 | contig 20712 bp, 22 predicted proteins | sample S1TSphgellanicum_FD_89693 | JGI IMG/M metagenome (GOLD analysis project Ga0116227, IMG submission 89693) | Host-associated microbial communities from peat moss isolated from Minnesota, USA - S1T2_Fb - Sphagnum magellanicum MG | ecosystem: Host-associated > Plants > Peat moss > Unclassified...
TCTGGCCAGAGCAATACCAGACTTCATACTGGAGAGCCATGAGAAAGTTGCATTTATCAAACCTCAATGGTGATGGAGCCTGAAGATCTACTTCATCAGGCAAGAGATCTCCTGCTGCTTGTGCAATCCCACCAATCGTTGTCATAGGTGGCTGACTTCCACCAGCATTTGTGAAGGAACCTTGACTGGCTTGTTGTACTCCTGCATACACTGCTTGTGCTGAGAGGGTGGATGCTGCCGGTGGAGGACCAGCAGGAGCGGGGGTTGGTTGGCTATGCTGCCAAGGGAGCCGAGCAAAGTCCTAAACATTAACCCAACCCTTGTTCAGAATGACAAACTGCAGATTTATTTCAACTGGCTCTCACCCATGAATGTATCTCCTTCAGAACTTAGTTTAGGTCAATGTGCACCACCACAGTGACTCCAAACATCTCAGCATCATCATATCAGTTCACAGACAAAAACCTGGAAAATTCAATAAGAGGAGGAGCCTTAACCTCATAAACACGCTGCTGTGCATTGGTGAGCCGACCGGGTTTTGGTCGAAGGGCTTCAGGCAATCTAGCAAGGTTATTCCCTGTATAGAAAGCAGCATCATAGTAAACAGCTCCTGCCGAATCCCGCTGATTTCTCCTCATTGCAAGTGCTGGACCAATTGCTTCATCTAAGTCTCCAAGTGCCTGGTCAAGTCCATCCCCACATGGTGTTGTCATCAGCCCTCTACTTATATGATCATCACCCAAAAGAGCCTCCAATACAATGCCTAACACTGACACCATAACTAAAAGCAGTTATTTACCACAGCGGGTGGGGTGCTCCAAAATTGCAACTAGAACCTACAAAATCCACTGCAGCTCACCTTCTCAGTTGCAGCTTTTTCTATAACTGCACAACCCAAATCAAGGTTATCATTGGTGACCAGGTTGACAGCTTGCTCCAAGACTTCTGTGACAAGGTTCACTACTTGCAACAAACTCCTCAAATGATTTGCCATGGCCAGCCTCAAAGGCTCCTGTCATTGAATCCCACAGTCTCTATGGTTAGGGAAATTTGCAGCACAGTAATGTTTCTTCCACATTGGCAGTATTGATTTAGGGTTTAGGGTTTAGAGTTTTAAATTCTTCTAGAGTGTTTTCAAGCCATGATGAAGACACTTAAAACAAGTGGTGTGGAATCAAGATGTGTGTACCTTGCATGTCACATGTGCCAAGCTCCCAGCCAAACTGGCTACCATCAATTTAGCCGCCTGATGTGTTTGTGCCTCCTCTGCTTCCATAGCATAGTCCTACCACCCATTTCATACTCAGAACATGTCACAAATGTAATAAACATATTTAAGACCAGTGATGAGAGAAGGGTAGACAAAGCAGAGTGTGTTGATTCTCATTCACACAACCTACACATCCATCTCTTGCAATCACTTCCAAACAAGGACCCAGCCATCTGAAGAAATTGGTCTGACTTGAAGGACTGGAAAAGCCCTGCAAAAAGAGCATTAGGTTTAGCCTATAAGAAATCCTGTGTAATTAGGTAAGAGCTGTGAAACCTTGGCTTTAGGGTTTAAAGGTGTCAAACCTTCATCACCAGCTCCCGGGTAGTCATGCAAGCAATGGTGACACTCCGATCCACCACAGGTGTGATGATCTCACGAATAGCACGCTCCATGGCGAGTGGCACAATTCTGTCAGAAAAATATAGTATTTATCAATAAAATCTGCAAAGGAATGGACATCTCCAAAAAGACTCCAAATTTGCAGCAGCCTACAATCTTCTCCAGAGAGCACACACCTTACAGTAGACAGCAGTGAACAAACTCAACCTAATCCTAATATCTCTCATGCAAGCAAATACCTTGAAAGCTGGAGTTGTTGCCCAAGTGTTGCCAACTTTGGATTCAGTACGACATAAGCTGCTAAGTTTGGTATGGACATTGCCACCTGCAAACCCAATTCACAACTAGTGTCTGAGCACCTTTGCAAAACTACAACAACAATACGAAGATGTTGGAATATTCAGAATGTAACAACAACCCAAATACACCCTTAAGATACCAATCAGGTCTGACAGGCAATCATCCTCTGACAGATCTCCAAAAAAAGTCCAGACATAGAATGAACCTGGCCAGGAGGAAAAGCTGCCTGTGACGGTATAGGCTGGGATAGTCCTTGCCCACTTGCTGTTCTTTCAATAATGTTCATACCCACAACCTTTTCTTCCTCACTTGACTGCAACCCATTTCCACAAAGCTGTATAATAAGAGACTTTGCAACCTACTCTAACCTCCTTTGCAAACTGGCTGATGGATATGGACACCCATCACAAATCTACACATGAGTAGAGTACTAAACTAGCCGTAACTTTGCAAGAACTGTCAAGCTCAGGCTGAAGTGAAACCTGTGATAATGAGGCCACTGTGACTACAGCAGTGGGATGTGGAACTGGAGCAGGTAACTCCTGGGGAAACTCAACTTCCGATTGGCTCAGCATTGGCAACATCTGAGCTCCTCCAGTTGACTCAGGAGGAATGGGTGCCACAGGTTGCAGCTGCTGCTGCACATGTGCGGAATCCTTGTTGGAGAAGTCAGGATTACCCTCTATCTCTCGTGTCCGCCCTCTCAGAAGCTGTGTAGGCTTAACATCCTTCATGTCGACACCAAGATTTTTGTATAGTACCTGTACAAATGCCAAAGCCCCACAGTTCATGGTTGCTGTGATATTGCTCCTACTCTCAGCATCCTAGAATCAGCATGCACAATTACCTGATTCAATCCACCACCCCTGTAGGTAGCAGTTTATCCCTACCCAAACCAGTCCTGCCTTTCCTCCTTGAACCCTAAACCCTAAACCCAACTAACCTTTGCCCTTGGGCTGTTGTCAGACCCACAAAACTGTTTCTCAACAAGAGAGGGAAGGCAGTTTTTTTAACCTCAATATCAAACTTAAGATTCATCTTCAAGTTGGGTAGTGCATAAATTTCAGCCAAGAGACCAAGGATGCCCATGGTCCACGGATTGGGAGGTTGATATGCCAAACTGGACTGGCAGGGTTCCAGAATCTGCAGTTTAGACACACACCCCCAACAGAACATCACTTAAGATATATGCATGATTGGCCTTCCCGCACACTGCTGTCACCTCTGACAAAATGTAGGACTGATTTGCAACCAGCTTTGCAATCAGCCTGCTAGCAGATATTGTGTAAAATATGTAAAATAATCCTAAACCCTAAAACCCATCACCATCAAGCACTAGATCCAGTTATGGCCTCTGCTCTAGAAGCCATTCATCTGTAACCACACATATAACAGCCATTCATGTGTAACCAGACATATAAAGGTGACTCATATGTGGGTGGGAAGATCACCTTGGAAGTAAATGGAATGACTGCAATCATGAGTCCTTTTTCATATGCCTGCAAAATCCAATTTGGTGAGGTGTTTAGGTCAGAGGAAACTGTCAAAACTTGACTCATCTGACAGCAGAGAAATGCCTACTTTCACTAACAATCCTCAGAAAGTGTTGACCATGGGTGCTGCTGCTGAGGAGTGACTTGATGACAATGCCAGTAATAACAGGCCACTACTAACCAGAGCTTTCACATTGCAACTGACTGAGATGGAAAACATGATTTCACAACAATGTAAACACATTGTTATCTATGGAAGGTTAAGAAAAAAAAGCAGTAGCAGCACCAACCTCAGTAATAAGTGCCTTGGGGTCCACTTCACGCGCTCTCAAAGCCTGGTTATGCCCAATTGTCAATTTCCCCAACCAACTCCCCAGATTCTTGAGAAGTGACCGCTCCTCTGAGCTTGACTTAATCAATTCTGACCGCAACAAAACCTGCACAGAAAAACAAAACATTTGTTAGAGGAAACCACCCACCCAAAAGCAACAAATATCACTGAAACAATGATGTAATTAGTTGAAAATGGGAAAAAAAACCCTGAACTCTAAACCATAAAGAATGGGAAGGACATGTGTGGAGTACATATGAATACATGAAATGTCATCAGAGTACTTCAATGTTTTCTACCAACAAACACAACTGAACAAGATGAACAATTAACAAAGTCATCTACTCCAGAACAGTCTCTAAAAGTTACTAAGTCCAAGTTCATAGAAAAAATCCATCATCCCCAGGGGAAAGGATGTAAAGCCTTTGTATATACCTTGCAATTTTCATACGTTGCCTTAATAATCTCTTTCTGCAACCCCTTGGAGTTGATTTTGTCTAAGAACTTGAGGTACAGCTCATGGAAATTGGGCTCAATACTTGCTCTGCCAACAATGTACTGCAGGTGTTAATGACTGAAAATACGTAGCACAATTTGCAGGATTCCTTATATTTGCGGCTTTAGGAGCAAAGCATCATCACCCATGACCCTAAACCCTAAAACCCATGAGTTAGATCTAGCACCATTCTGGTTACCACCTATTGCTCCAGCTAGAACCAGCCAATGCACCACCACCCATGCCCCAGCTAGAAGAACTAGAACCATTCTGGTTATACCTTTTCATCACCATGTATTGAGCAAACCAGGGATAATATTGCTCTTTTAGCACTTCCAAGCACTCCTTTGCCTTCTGTTCCAAGTTGGCTGTTACAATGTTGTTGATGATGAATGCCACTTTATCTTGAACCTCTGAGGAAGGTGGCTGGTGTGACAATTTCAAGAAGATCCCAAGCACAATAATTCCCCACCAAGTAAGACATTCCCATATAGAAAGAAAACCTCAGCTGAAACTGGATTAAAACACAATGCAACACTAAAGATAAGCAAGCAAGCAATCAGCCAACACTAAGGAAGACCCTTGTCTAGCATGACTGTTGCACACTAGTTGACATCACTTTTTTCCTGTCAGACCTTGTACTATTTAAATCAGATTTAGTTTTTAAATACCTCAATTGGTGTATCACGCCTTTCTGCAGCAGCAACCAGCGTCTCAATGTTCAGTGCATGTCCAAACCCTGTTGGTATGGATGGTTGCCGTAATATACCTGGGGGAAAGAAAAAGACCATCACAATCATAAACTTTTGTGCAGTTCAAAATAACTACTTTACCTATCCAGCAATACCCACTGAACAGATTGCTCAAGGACTGAGGTGCCCTAAACCCCAACCTTCAGAAATGCAACTTGAGCCGTCCTCAAATCTCTTCAAAAAAAATATAGCTCTCTGTGATGGGTTAGGACCAACATAACTCCTTGTGGTAAGCCACCAAATTAAATCAGAGAGTACCTGCAATTCCTCGAGCAGAACGAAGAAATCCTTGACCTCCTGCAGCAGTAGACTGGCCGTTTGCCAATGATGAATAGACTGTCCCTTGTGGAGCCAACTGCAAGACCCCAAGTCCACATTAATCATGATCTCGTCACATGTCTATATAGACCCCACTTCAAAGGAGATGATAGCCTGTTCTAATCCAGAACTGTATAGAAATGGAATGAGAGATATCAAAGGAGTCTGCAACCTTAATCCATTACTTTACACCACAGAAGGGCCAGCACTTGTGAACTGCTGCCATAAAGAGATAAGGGTTTACAGTTTTAGCATTTTAGAGGGTTTAGGGTTTAGACAAGGAGCAGCAACATTTCCCCCTAGTGATTATAGCCTACCTTCTGTCCACTTCCCAAATCAAATAGTTGGCTTCCAGGTGCCAGAGACTGTTGCTGTGAGGAGGGTACAGATAGTGTTGACAGGGATAGCACAGCTTTAACAGATTCAACTGAGGAGCTTCCACCCCCTTTCAGCTTCTCTTCTTGCAAAGCTGCATGTTGTGGTTGCCCCTGCTGCAAGGGTAGAGGAGTCAATGCAGCAGCTTGGGACTGGGACTGACTGCCTAGTAGTGGAACAGGTGTGCCTGCTTGCAGAGAACCATGCAACACTATATCTGTCACCTGAAAAACAAAAACACCCATCACCCCATATTGAGTGCTATGCATCACAATCGGAGGAAAAAAAAAACATACATCAACAACAACTCAAGAAAATCCTTGGAACACTTAACACTTGAAAAACAGACATTAGTCAGCAAATAAGAGATCCTGCAAGTGGAATAGACAGCTTGTCAACCAGTATGCCAACATGATACAAAACATAACATTGTTGTAAACAAGAGTACTACTACAGCAGCACACAAAGTGGCGACAACATGGTGAATTCCATACCTTGCCTGGTACAAATTGGGACTGAGAACTCAAGATATCAGACAGCAATGCTGGACCTGTTGCTCCTTCTAAAGACTCAGTGGGTGTGCTAGTAGACAAAGGAGGTAGAGGTTGTAGGACAGCAGGAGTCAGATGCTGCTGGGCAGTAGAAGTCATCATCACATTCTGTACAATCTCAGGCTGTTGAGGTCTTGCTACCCTTGAAAGTGCACGCTCAATGAACTCCACTAGCTCACTGTGGGTCTCACGAATGTGTGTGATTAGCAGAATATGGTTGCAGTACTGTGGCCACTCAACCAAACGATCTTTGAATTGGTCCAGCGCTGCCAACCCAAATGAAAACATCTGCAGCAGAAATCAAATCACTTCATCAGCCAGAAGAAGAGCTTCAAACCTTTTCACTACCAGACTTACCAAAATTCTCTGCTGACAGGGTACAACAGGGTTTAGGGTTTAGACGGAGAACAAACAAAAGGTCTGCTTACTGCCAACCAAAGACATACATCCAGAGTAACTGACATTAGGAAGTCATACCTTAGAGTCCAAAGGCTTCCGCAAAGCATCCAAAACACATCGAAGTGCATGACCCAGAGGACTGGAGGATACTAGCTGATGCTTAATAAGTGATCCTGTTGAAAAAAAGAGTTTTGATAATTTTCATACATGTTTGGACAGATCTTTAGATTTCAATATCACATGCAGAAACATATCCACAAGAAATGCCAAATCCTTGACAACCAACAACACCACCAAAGATTTAGTCCTTATGCAACCATAATCTTTATCAACATAAGGGGTGGGTCTAAGCATAAGAGAGAACCAACACCTAGATGATCTGAAAGTTCCAGAATGAACAGGTAGAAAGACCCATACCAAAGAGTATGGCTGTGATCCGCAACTCTCTTTCTGGGTATCTGGGGAAGAAGCGGTATTCATCAAACAAGCTTTGAAGCATGCATGAAAAGATGGCCTTTTCCCGCCTGGAGTGTCCATGCCACACAACCCAAGTCAGCAACAACCTTTAGTTAACAGAAAAAACCCTTGCAACCAGGCAAGGCTAAGCAGCTCCTTCAAAAGAAGCCAAAAAGAAGCATCTTAACTCGCATCTACCTGTCTGGTCCCATGAGTTATAACACTAAACCCACTCACTCCCCAATTCTTCACAATCACTCTGCCCAAACATAAGCAAACAAAATTAACCAAAAAGGATGCCATGAGTCATGTACGAGTCTGGAGGTGCCATGTTGAAGCGCTGCAACATATCAACAACATTATTGATGCTCAGTTGTCCAATATAAATCCTTTGAAAGTACGAATTTGCCTCCTCTTCCACATCACTACCATAGGTTGTCTCCACCTGTGATTGCTCTGAGGTGGCCCCTGCACTCATCAGCCAAGGGTTCAGACGGACGGCTGCATCCTTGATACGCTTGAGCTCCTCAGCTGGATCTCGAGAAGCCATTTGTGCTGCATTCACTTGAAGTACCTGCATGGGTGTGATGATGGCACATACACAAGGAACAGACTTAGAGATTCTGTCCCATGCTAATGCCAAATACAGAAACAACAGCACAGAAAAACATATATATTGCCCCCGAAACCCCACAATTTATTATATTATAGGGTTCTGTTCTAGATATCATGGTGAATTGAAAGATAACCTTGAAAAATGCATTTACAGTATCCAGGGAGAGACTGATAATTGGGCCTGGGCGTTGTCCAGTGACGCCTGCTCCAACTTGTCCCTCAACTCGCGCCTCATCAAGTGTCCTTTCTCGCAAGAATTTCAAGCAAGCCTGCAGACATACATGCATACAAAAATTCTTGTCATATGGCTGATGATTGCTTGAGATTTAATTGAATTCAGTGCTGTCATGAACACATATACTCCATACTTCAGTTACAAATGCACCCATACAGTAAGAAACTCCTTAGAACTCAGCCTAATAATAACCAACCCTCCAACAAAATGATTGGTTTATCAAAAAGGAAAAAGAAAACAATGTCGGTGCATATCGCCACATTGGGTTATAAAGAATATGCATTCTCCCTCTTACCTGGAAGAAAGAGTCACGATGAATGGTGAGGTTATCTTGCAACCATTTCTCCAAGTTCAGGAAATCTCTTCGTGCAGCAATAGCTGCCAACTCAATTGAGAGAGAAAAAGGTGCTGTTTCCAGTATTGTATTCATTGCCTGAAATCACATCACATTCCTTCCTTAGCATCCTGATCAACCAGTGTTTTCACACTGAAGAAGCATCATGAAGTGACACTTCCTAGCAGGCACAAAAGTCAGTTGATAAGGTGGCCACCTCCAGGCTATCAGTAGTAGTACCTTTAGCTCTTGACAAACGTCCAGAATTCGTGAGATATAACTTGGATCACTTGTGTGCATCTCCACCATAGTTCTCGTAACCACCTCTGGATTCAGAACCCACAATTGATGCAAGACTCCAGCAGTGGAATTGCTGGCAAAAAAGGAGGGAAGTAGGGCAGACAATATCTCTGATTGGATTGTGTTCCACTCTGTCTGCAAAGTGAAAAGTTTTTTTTTTAAATTCCAGTCAGCAGTTTGTCATTGTTGTTCTCAAACTTAGGTTTTTCTATGTAGAACCCATCTAGAAAAAAAAATTCAACAGGGAAGGTGGTCTATGCCTCAAATAAATCCTGAGATTGATGCAAATACCTAAACCCCCCCAAAAAAAATTGAAGCCCCCAAGACCAAATACCTTTATTTGTGCCAATCCCAAGACCAGAAGCTCTGGACAGTGCTTCAGGGGTAACTCTAACAAAGCACGCACAGAACCCACATGTCCCATTTCAGCAAGGCTGCATAGAACTTCTAATAACTCCAGTGACAACCAAGCGCGATTAGGTGTACCATACGATAGTTTCTGCCCTTGTATGTTTTCCAATGGTGCCTGGGCAAGTCCACAAATTGTTCACCTCCATTATTGTCAGAGAATTTGTTTTGCAATCTGTGGTCTTCTAGAGAACCAGCAAAGTTACAAACTGATTGCAAGGTGAAGCCACATCTCATCCACAAACCAAGCAGATTCTTTCCAACTGGTTCCTTTCATGTTTCCTTTAAAACTCAGAGCAATATCTAGAGAGATACTAGACGTCTCACAGGAAAGAAAAAAGGTATTGCAACTGCAACAATGGTCAAAAGGCACAAAACAATCCAACTATGAAGAACAAACATCCTCAAACAAAAAAAAAATTCACAGAAAAACACACCAGGTGATATCCTAAACAGTTTGTGTTATTATATACTCTGCAATGGGCTTTGAGCTGCAACCACTGCATCTGCCATTGTGCAGCAAAGGCTACATACACAACCAGAGCAGGGATTCTCCTCACCTGCTTCCTTGAAGAATGAGAGAAGGTGAATATTTCAGGGGGGGCAGAAACTGCATGTTTCAAAAAGGATAGCTGACCCTCTCCATTCCTCCACACTTTTCCACACACTGCTTCCAAGGGAAAAGGGTCCTGCTCTCAAAGCAAAATCAACATGCAGAAGAGTAATGATACTGGTTAAAAACAGTGGTACAAACCAGAATTGCCCAAACTGAATACTGCAAGTGGAAGAAGAGGAGTAAAACAACACTCAGATGATAGACAAAATCCAGAGTTTTCAGACTGACCCACCTGGCAGGCCTTGTTATAAACTGTCAGCAACAATAAGAATCCCTTCTGATCAGGTAAAGAAAAACCATCATGGTCAAGATTCTCCATGACTGACCTCCAACTGATACCTGGAGCCTGCAATCGTGTATGGAGGATGCATTAAGGAAAGGGGTGAGAAAAAATGGAAAACTACTGCTTTATTCACATACAAAACTAACACAGAAATTTGGCAATTTGAATAACGTACTAGTTCACTGATGGCCTCAACCAGAACATCCACATTCCAAGTCGTTGACCAAACACCAGAAAGCTGCTCCCCATTATTGCAGAAGGCAGTGCAAAAGGTGTCGTGAGTGCCTTGTAAATCTTCTAAACCCTTGTATGTGCGTGCAACCATCCCAACGATTTGAGCAACATCAAATTCTGATAGGGAGGGAAACATTGAGAAGATCTCCTTGCAGTGTTCTACATTGACAGTGCAACTGTACCCCAGCTCCTCCATAACAGCAACCACTGATGCGGCGCCTGACAATTGTGGCAGCATGTCTGCTGATGTCAATATTCCAGAAGTAGCAACCTGCTTGAAACTCCTTCAATCACCAACAGCAATTTGCAGGTCTACCCAATCAGAAAAGGCACGATAACCTTGTCAAAGCTTGCTCATTGTGATACCATACTACGTTGGACAAACCTACAAGAAACCCTAATTTATTTTTTCATTGCCCCAAACCTGACAGTGCAAGTATTCCTATGAGTATCCATCTAGAAAAGGTGAAGGAGACAAACATGAGGTGAAACCTTCTTTTTTTTTTGCATTGGAAAAAAGCAGCATGGAGAAAAAGTATACCTCAAGCAGTTAACTTCATGAACCTGATCGTGGAGAATTAGGGGTGTGAGCAAAAGGGAGGAAAGTGCATCTGGCTCTAATGATGGCAAAGCCTTTACAAAGGTCTGTTCATGTCTTGAAAGACCCTCAGTCTGGCGCAAAAACCACAATATCTTTTCAATTAAAACTTCTGACAAACCAGCAGGTGTCGAGGTTTGACATATCTCTGAGATCTTGGCTTTGCAAAAGGAGTGACCTGCAAGTGATAAAATGTGACAGTAACACTTTTCCTGTCAATGCCCAGTATAAAGCAAGAAAACCAAAATCAATCCAACAAAAACCCACTCCCCTACAAGTGCATTAATTTGGGTTTGAGCAGCAGTACCACATTAGCAGTCCCCCACCCACAGACAAATGCACTTTTCAACCAACTCACTGGACACCTGAAAGATAACCTAATTCAGAATGGGAAGAAAAACACAAACAGTTGACTGATCATGGATTCCAGGAATAAATAAAATATGTATTCATGAATTTTTGTGAATTTTTGTGAAATGGGTGCTCTTTCTCTCACCTGCTTGACAATGACTAAGTTCTTCAGCATCTGTCAATGCAAGGCCAAGTTGAATCTGCTCAGGTAAAGACAGCTTCAGTTCTGTAGAGAGCTTCTCAAGGAAAGCTTTGGTAACAACAGATGACGGGATATGCTGCACAGCTTCACAGAACACACTACCCACATTTGGCTGTCGAAGCAACTTCTTTACCACTAATGACAACAAATCCAGTTTCAAAGGCCACTTGAGTTGTTGCAATTCATCGCTGCCCTCCAGCAAATCAAATTGCTGTAAGCAATTGCGCAGCAAAAGAACACTTCCATCTAACCCATAGTCTGCCAACTGCTCACCCGTCCACACCACCCACACCCCATCATCCCACCATCAATCAAAAATCCCACGAGTGCACATTTCAGCAAGCAATTACAAAAACACAATACATTTCCATTTTACACAACAAACAATTTCAGGTTTAACACATGTAACCAGAATCGAAAATCCAAAAGAGGAAGAAGGAAGCTGCTGCAAACCCTAATGGTGAAGAGGAGGTTTTAGGGTTTGGACATTTCAGCAAAAGCACATTACATTTCCATTCCCCGACAAAAAAATTCAGCTTTTTACATGTGTAACCAGAATGGGAATCCAAAGAAGAGGAAGAAGGAAAGCTGCTGCAAACCCTAATGGTGAAACCCTAATGGAGGTTTTAGGGCTTGGACATTTCAGCCAAAGCAGCAGCGTCTGGAGCGACATGCAGTTCCTCTTCTACTCCTCCTTATTCTTCTTGTACTTCTGAGGGGCTGAAAAGAAGTAATTGGTACCCCAGTTCATAGGCAGCAGCAGCAGCAGCGCGTGAGAATGAAATAAGTACCTGATTCAGCTCGAGCGCTACGGACTTGTAGTTGCTCTTGTTCAAGCTGGCGATTAAGAAGCCAATCTGGCTTGCTAGAGGAGATGCGAAAGAGAACATGGCTTTGGGTGATCGTTCCTCAATCCCCTTTACCTTTTCCGCTTGAAAAAAATCTTCTTCTTCTGTTTCTTCCCGGTTTCTTCCTACCCAAGACAGAAAAACAGTGCCGGATTTCTCCTCCTCCTCCTCCTTCCCCTCCTCTGTGCATGCTCCACAAAGCCCAATAAAGAAAATAACAACAAGAACAACTCCCCCCACCGACCCAGCAAGCACAGACAAAGCTCCAGAAACTTCCAGAACTAGAGCTATAGGAGACCAAAATGAGCACCGTAAGAAGCCAAAAAAAGGCATCCACGGATGCGCAACAAGCAGCCCTGAAGGTGTATTTCACTTCGTCCCCCGAGAGCAAGTAAGAATGCAGAGGAGAAAGAGAGAGAGCGATGGTGGGGGGGGGTGGGGAAGCCAACGACGGCGCGCTCGGAAGTGCAATACAAACTAAGAGCAGAGTTCCCGTTTGTTCGATTATAGCGTCAGAAACACCAAACAAATGCACATTATGAACTCGGATAGCGGTCTTCATGGATGTGAACATCCATTCAATCTTCAGGGAAAACAGAGATTTACCATCCATTCCTCTTGCAGTTCTAAAAGAACCAATCAAATGATTAAGAACTTTGGAATCAGTCGTCTTGGATGTAAAGTCAGTAGTTATGAATCGATGGATGGATGGCACATGGCTGGCAGATGAGCTTCATTACTAAAACAACAGCATCTCCAAGAGAAGTGTGTGACCCAGTAGTAGTGCAAACGTTCTCCATTCATCCAAGTAGATGATACTCCTTGGGTTAGAATCTTAACCCTGCTTTAGAAACAGGCCTGATGGATGGATGGATGGATGGATGGATGAATGAATGCCAAACTCCATGCTTTTTTTTTTCCTTCATCGAAAAGGATTTTTATATTAATACAAGTGAGTTTCTTGAAAACATTTACACAACTTTGGCTTCAATTAATATGAAAAAATAAATAAATTGATTTGTGGAGTTCCATTTGAATGAAAATATTGAAATGATTTTGCATGCAACTTGAATTTAATTTTAATTTTAATTTTAATTCAAAAAATGGATCCATATTAATGAAAAAGATATTGAAAATCCATTTCATTACAATAAAAGGTGTTACTATATGTCAAGTGATTTCGTTGGATTTTGAGTGAATTCACTAGTTGCAATGAACATGATGTATGTCAAGTGATTTCATTGGATTTTGAGTGAATTCACTAGTTGCAATGAACATGATGTATGTCAAGTGATTTCATTGGATTTTGAGTGAATTCACTAGGTGTAATGAACAGGACCTAGTGGGAATGTTTTGAATTCACTACTCTAATGAATTGAAACTAGTGAAATACACCCACATTTTGTAATAGTGCTTCTGAATATGATGTTGAAAAAAATATTAATTCAAAATGACACAAATTTAAAAAGACATTTCTTCATTTTTTATTTTGGATTGGGTTAAACATGTTTTAGTTTGGAATTATTCAAATGACAACTTTACAAATTATGGAATTTAAAATTGTCTTATTTAAACCAACTCCAATGAATCATTATCATTGGAATTTAATTTTGTTTCAATTTAATTTGTTTCTTTTTTATTGTCCAAATTAAAACCAAGATCTTATGTAACCCCCCCCCAGAAAAACAAGTAAACAAACATTTTATTTTTAACAAAATGGTTTTAAGTTTTCAAGGAAATATTTGAATGATGTTAAAAACAAAATCCATAGAAATTAATTGTATTAGGGTTTAATGTCGATTCATCCATCCATCCATCAGGGTTTAAGGTCAATTCATCCATCCATCAGCTGATAAGAAGTTAAGATATTTCATGAAAAGGTAAAAGGAGGCCATCTTTGGGAATTGTTCAAGATCAAATTAATATTTGTTAAAATTTAACCTTTTAATACCCTAATCATTGGCAAATGCCAAACCATCGAAAATGTTATGCATTGATGATTAAAAGATAAATAAATATTATAAATTTTTATTAATATCAAAACATGTCACATTCATATTATCAATTTAAACAACCTAATAGTTAAAATAGTATTATGGTATAAAATAAAATTAATATTTGTACAAAAGGCCATGAATTTCACCTTTTTTTTGGGAATTCAAATTAATATTCTTTCATTAAATTATAACACCTATTTATGTGTTGAAAAATAAAATAGCATACATTTTAGCCAAATGCATTTTAAGTAGCAAATATGAATGATGTATAAGGGACAAATCCATATATTTTTACAATATTTGAACTTGAATTTTGATCACCATCAGTTACAAATCTAAAAGATGAACAAGCCCAAAATTACATTCTCGTAAATCAACAAACAAAGGAAAAATTGTTTTTGTCAACTTTACCATTTGGGTTTAAAAGCACTTATATATTTTTTTTTCAAAATGTGTTTGGTTACATTTTGGTAAATTCCAACTATTGATTTGTTTTGTGTCATAATGATCATATCAAAATATTCCATTCAAACTTAAATGAATCGTATGTGTCGCCCAAGGAAGGAAAGAACACCCATGAATAAGATGGCGTAATGGAATGGTTTCACAACTTTTAGGATTTTTTTTAATATTCAAATCATAAAAATCCAAAAATAAAACTAAAATACCATTAAACATGCAAGAACAAATTATAACTTCTTCAAAACCTTTCATGATTTGTAAATATTGATATGAATCATCAACAATGGAAACTAATCAAAACATTTGAACTAAAATTGGAAATCCATTTCCCTGTGAAAAAATTGTGTTCACAAAAATTGAATTATTAAATGTCCTTTGCAACTAATGTATATCTTATTACAAGTTATTAAATTAATACAATGGAGTTATAAATAAAATGCCATGATTGAAATTCAATAAATTTCATTGTTATTGCAAAATAGTCATAGTGGTACCTTCTTACAATTGTAATACCCACCTATTATATTATTTTAATCAACATTATTTGACTTTATTTGCAACTTGTATGGAAGTAGCAAGCAACTATGGTGTAACATCACAAACTTTGCATTCAACAAAATATATAATCAAAATTGTGTGAAATCCTGTTTTCATAGGTTTGTAATTTTTCTATATGAATGTTGTGCATTTAAAACATGTTTGAAACACATATAAAAACAATGGACAGTTTTCATCCAATATATATTTTTTAATTTTAGAAAATGAAACATTCAAGTTAAATTACAAAATTTTCATTCTCATTTAAACAACATGGAATCAAAACATGATTTTATTTATTTACTTATTTGTTTCAACATTTTTTGTTTATTTGTTGATTGAAATAACCAAAATCTTATAATGATTGTATGAGATTACGAAAGCTTTTAATTTGGGGTTGTAATGTTAAAAATTATTCGTTCAACACTCATGTTGTTTTATGCATTTAAATCATCATCCATTGTTCTTTTGCATAGGAACATGAAGGTTAGATTGTTAATTTTTATACATTTAAAATGAATTATTGATTACATGAATTTTGATGTCATAAGTCTTAAGGCATCCAAGTTCAATAGACATTTATGTTAAAACAATGAAGGCAACTTGACAAACTTTTACATCTACATGTGGGGAATTCAACATTAATGTATTTCAAATTCACCTTATTTTGAAACTAAATAGTTTTATATAAATGTAGTTTATAATTCAATCATCATATGCTAGATGTGTTGTTCCTGTTAGATTTTCTTCATAAATCAATCATGTGACAATTTGTGTATGTTGCTTATAAGTTGGATGTAATTATAGGATATGCTTACTCAATTTTTAAAATATGAAATATATATATATATATATAACATTTATGCCAAAACAACAGTGGCTGAATATCATTATTATATGTTGTTTATATCGCATTTTAATGTTATATTAATGATGAATCTATTATATGTAAGTTGTTTGTTAATTACATTATTATTGTAGGATACTCCTACTTAGTTTTAGAATACGAACATATATAAATGTTTATATAAATTGCAAGGAAGGGTGCAAATGAATAAATACAATGAACAAATGTGATTACTTTTTAAAAGGACTACATGTCTATTTTTTCAAATTATTTTTTCTTATGAATGAATTTTAGAACAATTCTTCTTACAACTTTTTATAATAAGTGCTTATAGTTGTCCAAATACATGACATGTTTTTTTCTTCATCATTTTTTAATGAATATGAAGATTTGAAAGTGTTGTGATTCTTTGTAAATTTATTATTTCATCTTTTAAAATGATAATAATTACCAATCATAACCATTTTTTATTTTACATTTTTACGTTTTCTTATATAACAAACTACAATTTTTCTTAACACATCATGTACATTTTACCCCACTTATATGTGGCAAAAGACTTTTGAAATTCTAAAATTTTGGATCAATTTCGAAAAGTTTTTTGAATTTTTAAAGTTTTAGGATTCCACATATTTTAAGGTATGATTGTTTTTTTAATGTGGTTAATAGGTATTTAACCTCATAATTTATTTCCCTTGAAATGTGTTTTTATTATATGAGTCCTTTTGATAATCCTTTGCAAAATTGACTCATGTTTAATGCATTGTTACAATTCTTCACCATGTTCAAAATCTTTTACGAGTTTTTATCACTTCCATAACAATACTTAAATTTACTTTTCCTATCGATTAAACATTATGAGTAAAATTATAAGTCCTTAGTTTAGTGAAAATCATCAAATAACCCAAAATTTCAATTTAACAATGCGTACCACTTTTGTTAGACAATCATTTGTCTTATCACAAATGGTTATTTCACATAAAAATTCAACTCATTTTTACTTTCAACATGTCCAATGAGGAAAAACAATAACAAATTTAAAATTTTAGCTTTCTAGATTTTTGCCATGTTAACACCACTAATAAGTCAATATTTTTTTCAAGGTTGCCGCACACACATCCTTCTCACCATCACTCCCATGCATCACCAATTAAAAATGCAAAATAAAAATCAATTTAGCAACATCTTCTCCATTGTTTCCACCTTTATTAACATTTGACACATTCACAAAATACCACATATAGTTTCTATTCTAAGCACAATCCCATAAATCTACACTTTGCCACCTTTAACAAACTTTTAAAGTGATAGGGTTTCAACCATTCTTGTTGTTGACGATCATTTTCCATAAGTTAATTAATTTGTTCTTTTTATATTTTCACACTTGTCAAAATTCCTTGTCACCATTCCATGTTACAATGGTAAACAAGGTGTGTTATACACAATGTCCATGCCATTAGTTTAATATCAACAAATTGATATTTATAATAAATTGGGCATAGTTAATGAAAAAATAAAAACAAAAATATTTTAATGTACATCATGTTGTTGTAAAAGAAATTTTTTAACATACATCACGATTTTTTCTTCATTTTTTAACATCACATTAGTTATGTGGAACCCAAAATGATTACACATGAAATGATGACACATTTTAGGAACGTATTTAACATTTTAAAAATCGTTACTAAACCAAACTCAATAGGGAAATGTCACAACATGTTTTTTAATTTTTTGCAAATTTAATGACTTTTTTTTCAAAAATTTGATAAAGTTTTTTTTTTCATATTTATTTTTCACATAGGTGCAAAATTTCAAACAAAAAAAAAGGACTTGTCATGACATGTGTATTTGAATAATTTCAATCATATTATCACATTTTGAAAGAACTACTTGAATTTTTGCATATGATGGGTGCCATAACCATTTTTGGAGAAGCATTTTCATATTTAATTTTGTGGGTCATGGATTAGTGACAAAGTCAATTGGGTTCAATGCACATTTGAAGAGGTAGCAAAAACAAACAAAAATGATGTGAATTTTTTTATAACCAAATTAGGATGAATCATCTCACCTAGTTTATGGGGGGCAAAATGCATTAACGCTACTATATTTTATAATGATTCTCAACACAATATCCATGCCTTATAAGCCAAGGCCAACAACAAAGGTAGGAAATGGAATTGAAGACAAGAAATGAAAACTTTGAATTCACCAAAACAAAGAAATTAATTATTTTCAAAAATGCACATCGTTCTACAAGGAAAGGAAAATAATACAAATTTTGGTAAAAATTATGCACTTAGCTTGGAAAGTAGGTATGTTATTTAAAGTTGAAAAAAAAATGGTTTAAAAATCAGTTATGATGTGAATAGGGAACTTGTGAAATTCCTATCACCAATTTTTGACATGTTCAAACATAGGCAATTTTGAATGACCTTTTGTTACATTAAATGGGAAATGAGGTCAACGTTTTGGAAATCAAAATAAAAAACTTAAAACATTACATTCTTGGCAATAATGATGACCACAATCAAAGCAACAATTAAAATTGTTGTAACAATTTTAAATGTAATGGAATTTGTAGATGCAATTACCAACACCATAACCTAAAAAAATGATATAAGATTTGCAATTGACAAGAATGTCTTAGCCATTCTTTAATTACCAACATGAAACCTCCCACCTAGTGATGTGTGAATGTAAAATATGAGAAAAAAGTTAATTGAAAAAGCTCCCAACCCAACCTATGAACATTTGGATTCACAAATGAAGATTTATGTGCCTCCTTAGTTACATAAACAAGATATGTGTCACATAATAATGAAAACTCTACATATGTACCATCAATATATCCATGAAATTGCAAAGAATATTCCACAATAACATACTAAACATAACATGATAACGAATGACATAATTTTATGAGTGGCATTCACAAAATGTTAAATTGTCAATTCCATCATAAATCACAATAATAATCCACCATATGTATGGAAAGGAGTTCATTCAACTATGAATGCCTTAAGTTTTCAAAAACATTATAGCCAAAAAAAAAAAAGTTTTTTATTTTCCAAGAGTAGACTTTCATGTTGATATGGAGACATGTCTTGTACGTGCGGAGAAAAATCGATTTGGCCATGTAATTAGAAAGAAGGCTAATTCACACGGAATTACATGAAAATAATAAAACTAACAAGAAGAACATCAAATGTCAACATGAAATCAAATGTAAAAAGAAAATCTATGCATTTTTACGTTTGTACAAGAAGATTTGCAATTAATGTGCCTAATAATTAATATAATTTGAAGATTTTGGTTCAATGTTTGAGTTTTTAATTTTATAAATTTCAGCATATAATGATTAAATTCAATAATATTGTTAATGTTTTCATCAGTTTCCTACTGTGCTTTTGGTTAGATTGATGAAAGGCTTCATTACTTTGTTGAATTAGTCATGGGTTGAATTGGTCACCTTGATTGAATTTTTGACATTTTTGACATTTGATATTTTTTTTTTCAAAAATTCAACAAAAATGAAAGTAATATAATTTGTGCTGAACCTAGAAAGGTATTATGGTAATCATGGTGTTACAACTTTGTGTCGAATGCTACTCAAGGAATTGGAATGAGACTATCTCAATGACCTTGCCATGTCAAATAAAATATCATAGTGCTGACAAAACTAGATGAAATATGTAAAAGTAAAATAACCATATGCATAATGAAAAATTATAAAAATATTTAAAGTAACATGAATAAAAGCTCAAACCAATGACTATGTGTAAATTCGAAGACAATCCTCATGAATCTAGTTACAACATAAGAACAATATTTACACATGACACAAAGTCTTTTCACTTCACTCAATTTTATGATATTATTTGTTATAATATCATAAATTGACTTGTTAAACACTTATTCCTCAAATTAATTTAAAATTAAATACAATTTACCTCATACAGGGTGCAAATCCCAACTCCAAAACATAGTCAAAAGTTAATCTTCATGGATTTTCAAATATTAAAATTACAATGCACAATTCTAATGAAAATCTTCGATGCACACACGACATTCCCTTGCATGCTCTTGCATGTCTCTTAACATGCATGTTTTTTGACATGCAATCATATGAAGCTCTGCAACCCAAAACAAAAAACAACAACAAACAAACAAACAAAAAACGATTAATCATTTCCTTCCATCAATTTTCATCAATTCTCAATAAGTTCTCACAAATTAGTCAAAGCATATTACACAAATAAAATTAGTAGTTAACCAAAAACAAATAAACCAATTACAAAGAAAACAACCCAAGCATTCAATTCTTGATGTTTCATTGATGATTGGCCCAAAAAACACACACACACACACACACACACACATATTACACATTTAGTGTCAAGCCAATTGATTCCAAGTCCTTATGTAGACATTAATATTGTATGTATAATTGATGTTCAACACAAAAAAAATTCACAAAAAAATCTAGCTCAAAATAAAAAGGAAAATTCTTAATGATATTTTTCAAAATCATTAAGAGTTAAACTCTCAAGTAGTGAAAATTTTGCTCTTTTAAAAAATCCCAACTATTGGATTTCTATAACAACTATAGTTACACAACACAAAGGTGTAATTACTTACTTTGTGTACGTATTCCTGAACAGTTCATATTCTTGAAAAAAAAAAAAAAAAAAAAAAAAAAAAATTGCAAAACCTTAGTTTTTTAAAAAAAAAATAAAAAAAAAAAAAATGGAAAAAA
>Ga0116227_10007758_pt1 | contig 20711 bp, 19 predicted proteins | sample S1TSphgellanicum_FD_89693 | JGI IMG/M metagenome (GOLD analysis project Ga0116227, IMG submission 89693) | Host-associated microbial communities from peat moss isolated from Minnesota, USA - S1T2_Fb - Sphagnum magellanicum MG | ecosystem: Host-associated > Plants > Peat moss > Unclassified...
ACCCTTGGCATCCGCCTCGGCCTGCAGCTCGGCAATGCGCGCGTCCGAGATCATGATCTCGATGGTGACGTCGCCAGTCACCGGCTTGAGGAACTTGATGGTCTGCTCACGGACGATGGGGAAATAGCGGGCCACGTCGAAGCTCGACAGGAACAGCGCGCCGCCGGGAATCTCGGCCAGCGTGTACAGCGCACCGGCATACATGGTGCCGATGTGGTTGCCGTTACCGGCAAAGGGCATCAGGCATTTGACCCGGCCTTTTTCCAGTTCAAGAACCTTGAGGCCGGAGCGCTCAACGAACTTGATGCCGGTTTCCAAAACTTTTTTTGCTTGGTTTAAATCCATTTTTGCGTCACCCTCGTATTGTTAAGGCAAGTGTAGCGATTTAGTTGCCCATGAGCCCATTCAACGCCTTCATCTTCAGCATCGTTATCGTGGTTACCGCCAAAGCCCTGGCCTGGCTGCTGCAGCTGCGCACGCGCAATGCGGGGCTGGTGGATGCCGTGTGGGCCTGGACGCTGGGCGGGCTGGCCATGTTCTACGCCGCAACCGGCAGCGCTCCCGAAGGCACGCGCATCCTGCTTGCGCTGATGGGCGGCCTCTGGGGCCTGCGCCTCGGCACACACCTGTGGCGCCGCAATTACGGCAAGCCCGAAGACTTCCGCTACGCGCAGTTCCGCAGGGACTGGGGTGCCAATGCCAACGCAAGAATGTTCTGGTTCTTCCAGTTCCAGAACATTTTCACGCTGATGCTCTCCGCCAGCGCCTTTCTCGCCGTTGCCTACCGGCCCGATGCACCTTCCTCGCTCGCAATGCTGGGCGCAGGCTCGATCTGGTTGATCGCCGTGATTGGCGAGGGTTTGGCAGACTCGCAGATGGAAGCCTTCCGCAACAACCCCGCCAACAAGGGCCGCGTTTGCCGCGATGGACTCTGGCGCTGGTCGCGCCACCCCAACTATTTCTTCGAGTGCCTGCACTGGCTGGCGTATCTGCCGCTGGCGCTGGGTGCCCCCTGGGGCTGGACCGCACTGGCCGCCCCATTGGTCATGGCCTTCCTGCTGACCAAACTCTCCGGCATGCCGATGCTTGAAGCCGAGATGGCACAGCGCAAGCCAGGCTATGCCGACTACATCCGTACGACGAACGCGCTGATTCCCTGGCCGCCGAAAGACTGATCCCTTCCACTGATTTCCGGCCCTTACTTCCAACCTCGACGCAACCTCCATGAACCCGATTGATCTTGTAGAAAAAGGCTATGTGCCTGATGCCATCACCCGTGCGGCGATGCGCAAGCTGATGGCCCAGCGCCTGGCAGACGAATCCGCCGGCGATGGCGAGGAACGCTCGCGTCGATTCAATACCTTCCTTGCGGAGCTGCGTGCCAGCCCGATTGCCGTGGAGACCAAGGCTGCCAACGAGCAGCACTATGAAGTCCCCGCCGAATTCTTCCACCTGCATCTGGGCCCACGCCTCAAATACTCCTGCGCGCTCTACACGGACGGCGATGAAACGCTGGCTCAGGCCGAGGAGAAAATGTTCTCGCTCTACGCCGAGCGCGCGCAACTCAAGGACGGCATGCGCATCCTTGATCTGGGCTGCGGCTGGGGCTCTCTGTCGCTGTGGCTGGCCGAGAAATATCCGGGCTCGCAGGTTGTCGGACTCTCGAATTCACACGGCCAGCGCGAGTTCATCATGCGCCGCGCCCAGGAGCGTGGCTTCAGCAACCTGACCATCCTCACCGGCAACATCGTCGAGTTTGAAATGCCCGCGGCCGTTCTCGGCCTGGGCTTTGACCGCGTGATGTCGATTGAAATGTTCGAACACATGAAGAACTACGGCCTGCTGCTCAACAAGATCTCGGCCTGGATGAATCCCGATGCCAAGCTGTTCATCCACATCTTCGTGCACAAGCTGCTGGCCTATCATTTTGAAGTGAAGGATCGGCCGGCTCGCGACACGGTGCCGCGCAGCGTGGGTGCGGGAGCGAGCCGTGGCACGCCGACACCTGACGGTGGTCACGCGAGCCCTCCGACGCCTCCCGCACCCGCTTCGCCAAGCGAAGACACCGTGTCGGCGTCGGACTGGATGAGCCAGTATTTCTTCACCGGCGGCACCATGCCCAGTGAAAACCTGCTGCTGAATTTCCAGGATGACGTGAAACTCCAGCAGCAATGGTGGGTCTCAGGGACGCATTACGAGAAAACCTCCAACCACTGGCTGGACGGCATGGACGCAAAGAAAGCAGAGATCATGAAAGTGTTCCGTCAGGGCTACGGCGACAAGGATGCTGTGATCTGGTTCAACCGCTGGCGCATGTTCTATATGGCCGTGGCGGAGCTGTTCGGCTATAACCACGGCAATGAATGGGGCGTGGCGCACTACCTGTTCAACAAACGCTAACCCGGAACCCACATGTTCAAACGATTGCTGACACTCCTGCTGCTTGCTGCCGCCCTGCCCGCTGCCGCGGCCAATGAAGAAATCCTTCGCTTCTACGGCTACGCCTACGATATCAAGAGTGGCAAGTACCTCTATACCGAAGTCCATGAGCAACACGCCCAGGGCGAGCGCTGGGTCGGCGGCACCATGACCTACTTCAATCCGCAGGGAAAGAAGATCGGCTACAAGACCCTGGACTTCTCCAAGGACAGCAGCATCCCGCTGTATCACCTGACCCTCGATGACACGGGTTACGAGGAAGGTGTCAGCGCCATCAGCAAGGACAAGATCGAGATATTCAAGCGCAAGGCCACTGGCGAAAAGCAGGAAACCGCAAGCGTTGATCGCGCTGCCGCGATGGCCTCGGACTCCGGTTTCCACGCTTACATCACCAATCACTTCGCAGAGCTGATGGCCGGCCAGACCATCAATTTCAAACTTGTGGTGCCGGGTAATCTCGATGCCTTCAAATTCAGGATCAAACGCATCGAAGACACCACCTTTGAAGGCGCCCCGGCGGTTCGCCTGCGCGTGGAGCCGGATTCCTTCCTGCGTTATGTCATGGACCCGCTTCTGCTGACCTACGAGGCCAAGACCAAAAAGCTGCTGGAGTACCGCGGCATCGCCAACGTGCACGACGCCGAGGGCCACCCCTACGTTGCCCGCATTGCCTACTACAGCAAGCCGCCGGCCGACGCCCCCAAGAACCTGCCCCCCCTCCAATAAGTTGGCCTTGGGCGGTCTCTTGGGCAGAATAGCCGCCCGATTGCCGCCCCTGTGCCCCCGTGACCACCCAGCCTGAAACCACCGCCCGCCTCCTGATTACCTGCCCGGACCGTCCCGGCATCGTTTCAGCCGTCACCACCTTCCTGTACCACCACGGCGTCAATATCACCGAACTGGACCAGCATTCGTCCGATCCGAGTGGCGGAAAATTCTTCCTGCGCCTGGAATTCCAGACGCCGACGCTGGATGTCTCGATCAGCGCGTTGCGGCAGGCTTTTGGCGATGTCGTCGCCAAACCCTTCGGCATGCAATGGCACATCACCCATGCGCTGGATCGTCCCCGCATGGCGATACTGGTCTCCAAGCATGATCACGCGCTGATGGAACTGCTATGGCGCTGGCAGCGTGGCGAACTGCGCGTGGATATCCCGATGGTGATTTCCAATCACGATGACCTGCGCGGCGCCGTCGAAAGTTTTGGCGTGCGCTTCGAACATGTGCCGGTGACGGCAGACACGCATGCCGCTGCCGAAGCGAAGATGCTGGCGCTGCTGAAGGACCAGACCGATTTCATCGTCCTCGCACGTTACATGCGCGTGCTGACCGGCGACTTCGTTTCACATTACCCGAGCCGCATCGTCAACATCCATCACTCCTTCCTGCCTGCCTTCGCCGGCGCCGATCCCTATCTGCAGGCCTACAAGCACGGCGTGAAGATCATCGGTGCGACTGCGCATTACGTGACCGCGGAACTGGATCAAGGCCCGATCATTGAGCAGGACACCGCACGCGTTTCGCATCGCCATTCGGTCGATGACCTCAAGCGCCTGGGTCGTGATCTGGAGCGTCAGGTGCTTGCCCGCGCGGTGCGCTGGCATGTGGAAGACCGCGTCATCGTGGACGGCAACAAGACGGTGATTTTCGCGCAGTGAATTGATCGCCTTGTAGGAGCGCCTCCTAGGCGCGATTGCTCAATCGCCAATCGCGCCTAGGAGGCGCTCCTACAAAAGCTACAAAACCTTGCAGAAAGTCTTCTGCTGCTTCAACTCAACATAACCCTCACGCAGATAAAACTTGTGCGCGCGCTCACGCACGATGCTTGAGCGCACACGCAGACTGCGCTCGCCCTGCTCGCGTGCCCATTGCTCAATGGCCCGCACGATCTCCGAGCCCACACCCTGACTGCGACTGGCGCGCGTAACGACCAGACCGACCAGCTCGGCGTGGCGCGCAATCTCGATGTGGCGATTGATGCGACCATGTCCCCAGGCCATCACCGCGCCGTCTGCTTCAGCGACAAACACCGCATGATCGGTTCTTGGCAGCAGATCGTGTAGCGATGCCGCCACCTCCTCTTCCGTCGGCTCGTAGCCGAACTCGCGCGAGATGGTGGCAATGGCGGAAACATCTTTGGACGTTGCACGTCTTATTTTCATTCTGCTCTCCTCAGTGCTCCGCTAATCCCGCTCCTGCACAGCTATTTAGATACTGCACTTCAGCACAAACACCTCCGCTCCCGCGCATCCATGCGCCCACGGAGGTACCGTACATCCTGCACATAAAAGAAAATGCCGCTCGATGAGCGGCATTTTCGATTCCGGAATCTTACTCCCAACCCACCGGGTCGCGATTCTGCGCATGCTTCTCGATCAGCGGCAGGAAGCGCTTCTCCACCTCGTTGCGCTTGACCTTCATCGTCGGCGTCATCATGCCGTTGTCGATGGTCCAGGCATCCTTGAGGATCAGGCATTTGGCGATTTCCTCGTGCGGTTCCAGGTTGGCGTTGACCGTCTTCATGTCTGCCACCAGGCCTGCTTCAACTTCCGCGCGCGGCTTCTTCATCGCTTCCGGCGTCAGCGTCATCGTCATGATCGGCTGCTTGAGGCCGGTACCGACAAAGCACATCTGGTCGATATCGGTATTGCGGGCCAGCGCGCCTTCAATCGGCGCTGGTGCGACGTATTTGCCCTTCAGCGTCTTGAAGATGTCCTTCACACGGCCGGTGATGTAGAGATAGCCGTCCGCATCGACGCGGCCCTTGTCACCGGTCCTGAGCCAGCCATCTTCAGTGAAGGTTTCCTTGGTTTTTTCGGGTTCCTTGTAATAGCCCACCATGACCGCAGGGTGCCGGTACTGGATCTCGCCTTCTTCGGAGATGCGCATCTCGGCGCCCGGCATCGCGCGACCCACCGACCCAAAGCGGTTGGCCTTGGGCAGGTTGGCGGTGGCGTAGATGCTGTTCTCGGTCATGCCATAGCCTTGCAGCACGGTGAGGCCGAGCTTCTCGAACCACTGCATCAGCGGTATGGGCATCGGCGCGGCGCCGACGAACATGTAGCGCGCGTTCTGCAAGCCTGCGCCGGTCTTGATCTTCTTCTTGATCAGGCTCGACAGCAGCGGAATCTTCAGCAGGCGGTCGAGTTTTTCAGGCGGCAGCTTCTTCAGCACGCCACCCTGGATGCGGCCATAAACCAGCGGCACGCCGAAGAAACGCGTCGGTGCCACTTCTTTCAACTGCTCGGCCAGCTTCTCGATGTTCTCGTTGAAGTAAACCTGTGCGCCGAGGTAGATGCTGGCGAGTTCCAGCGCGCCGCGCTCAAACATGTGCGCGAGCGGCAGGTAGGAGAAGAATTTTTCATTGCCGGAAGCCGGCATGGTTTTCATCAGGCCGGTGGTGGCGAAGGTCATGTTCTCGCCGGTGACCATCACGCCCTTCGGATTGCCCGTCGTGCCCGAGGTGTAAACCAGCGTGGCCAGTTCCTTCGGATCGCGTGGCTTGTAGCCCGACATCGGCTCGTTCTTCTTGACCAGATCATCCCACTGGTAGTCGCAGGCAATGCCGAGGTCGGCGTAAGGGAAACCGATCTTGACGATGTCCTTGGTCAGACCCTGCTCGAATTCATGCGCATCCGGCATCGGGCCAATGAACACGGCCTTGGCTTCGCAGTGATTGAGGATGTACTTGACCGCATCGATCGACTGCTTGGGATACAGGCCCACGCTGACATAACCCGCCATGCTGATCGCCAGATCGGCAAAGAACCAATGCGCGGTGTTGCGGCCGGAGATGGCGATCGCCGAGCCCGCCGGGAAATCGAGTGCCTTGAGCGCAGTGGCCATTGATCGCACTTGGGCCTCTGCCTCGGCCCAGGTGTAACTTTTCCATTGGCCGTTGACTGGCTGGAACAACCAGGGCGTATTCGGACGCTCCTTGGCCCATTGCATCAACATTTCGACCGGGTTTTTCTGAATGGACATCTATCCCCCTGAGGATCATTAAATCTGCAAATCTGTGGCCGCTTGGGCACGGCTTGTTGAAGCGTCGCATCTTAAACAAATGCCCGCGGTTTAGCTCCTGCGGATTGAGGGCTGGCCTACCCTTTCCGTGATGTTTGCCATGATTGGCCACGGGCTAGTTATTAAATGCTTTATAAACTAAATTACAGTAAACATTTATTAACAGTTTCCATAGGCACAATAGGCCTGCGGGTTATCATTCGTCCAACATAATTAAAGCCCAGCACAGGGCAAGCTTGCGAAGGGGATACACAATGAAAGCAGTCATCTCGGCATTGGTCCTGATTGCCTTAGCGGCGATTTACCTCCTGCTGTGGCCAGTGCCCATACAGCCGCAGGCCTGGACACCTCCGCCGGCTCCCAGCCTCAAGGAAGGCCCCTACGCCTACAACGAGAAACTCAAGGACATCGAGCCCATGGCCCAGGGCTATGGCGTGGGTCCTGAAGGCATCAACATCGATAGCGAAGGCAGCATCTACGCCGGTTTCCTCAACGGCGACATCGCGCGCTTCTCGCCCGATTTCACCGTGCAGACCAAACTGGGCAACACCGGCGGCCGCCCGCTGGGCATGGGCGTCACCGACGATGGCAGCGTTTACATCGCCGATGCCTACAAGGGCCTGCTGCTCAACAGCGTCAAGGGCGTTGAACTCGAAACCATCAGCACGGAAGCCGATGGCGAGAAGTACGGGTTTACCGATGATGTCGTTGCCGGCCGCAGCGGCATGGTCTATTTCACCGATGCCTCGAACCGCTATGGCTTCGGCAACCACATGGCTGATCTGCTGGAGCACGGCGCCAATGGCCGCGTGTTCTCCTACGATCCCAAGACCCAACAGGTCAAAACACTGCTCAAAGGCGTCCACTTTGCCAACGGCATCACGCTGGGTCCTGATGAAAGCTACCTGCTGATCAACGAGAGCAGCGAGTACCGCGTGCTGCGCTACTGGCTCAAGGGCGAAAAGGCTGGCACGCATGATGTCTTCATCGACAACCTGCCAGGCTTCCCGGACAACATCAGCTTCAACGGCAGCAACCGCTTCTGGGTCGCGATCTTCGCACCGCGCGACTCGCTGCTCGACAAGACCCTGCCCGCAGGCAATGAATGGCTGCGTAAAGTGGTTTATCGCCTGCCCAAGTTCCTGCAGCCGAAGCCACGCGATTACGCTTTTGCGCTGGGCCTGGACCTGGATGGCAAGGTCGTCGCCAACCTTCAATACGAAGGCAAAGACGCCTACGCGCCGATCACCAGCGTTCGTGAATATGGCCAGTGGCTGTACTTTGGCAGCCTCACCTATCCGGCGATTGGCCGCCTGCCTTTGAACAAGGCGATCGACAGCACACCATAAGCCGGCCGCTCACAAATGCGTTCGATCTTGATTGCCGCGCTCGGGCTTACGAGCCTTGGATGCCTGGCTGCGGCACCGGAGCCCTATCCCGTCGTTCCGATGGAGCAGTCTGCGCGCCCTCGCCCGCCAATTGCAGATGAGGCCTACTGGCTTTCAGCCGGCCTTGGCGTTGCACACGTCAGCACCTATAACGCCGTTGCGTACAACCTCGGGCTTTACGGTAGCGCCAGCCGTTTTGTCTACGGCATACGCGCCAACGGCACTGGCGGTCTCGCGGGCAATGACGTCCGCCATGGCAACGAACAGGCGCTGATGCTGGGACATTACCTTGATAACCGGAACATGACCTGGGCAGGCATCGGGGTATCGCGCGTTGATGGCGTTGGCGGGCGACATCCGGACCAACGCGACGTCAATGTCGGCTTGCCCATGGAATTTGTTTTCTCGCCACCAGGCCACTACCTGGCGCCGGAGGTTCGCTTCAACGTGGATCTCAACAAGATGAACAGCTTCATGATGCTGACCCTCGGCGCACGTTTTGGCCAGCTGAAATAACTTCACCTTCAGTGAGGCCTTGATGTCCGTTTGGCCCAGACCCAGGCCAGTATTCCTCCGGTCGTCAACTGCCACACGCCCCACCAGCCCAGGACCAGCAGCATGCTGGTTTGCGTGGGGAAATAACTGAATACCAGGGTCAGGCCCAGCGCGGTGTTGTGGATGCCCGTTTCAAAGGTGATCGCACGCCGCTCGCCTTCCGTCACCCGGAACAGAGTGCCGACACCATAACCACTGGCCAGCGCCAGCAGGTTGTGCAGCAATACCAGCACGAACAGCAATGACAGCACGTGCAGGAAAATGCGGCCATTGGCGGCAAGTGCCACCAGCACGAACGCCAAAAACACGATCAGGCCGAAACGACGCAGCGGCAGCAGCAAACGCCGCGCCAGTTCAGGCCTGCGGCTGGCCAGCGTCATGCCCGCCAGCAAGGGCAGCATCAGGGCCACTACAATCGTCATCACCAGTTCCAGCATCGGCACATGGATCTGCTGCAAGGCTGCTTGCGTGGCGGGGTTCAATCCACCGAGCACCGCAAAGGTCAGCGGCGTGGTGATCGGCGAGATCAGGCTTGAGATGGTGGTTGCGCTCATCGATACCGACGTACGCCCGCCACTCCAGTGCGTCAGGACATTCGACATGTTCCCGCCAGGGCACGCGGCCGTCATCATCAAACCCAGCGCCAGACCCGGGGCGGGCTCCATCCACCAGATCAGTGCAAAGGTCAGCAGCGGCAGCACCAGCAGTTGCGAGAACAGCGCCGCGAACACCGCCTTGGGCTGCATCATCAGGCGGCGGAAATCCGCAAAGGACAATTCCAGCGCGATACCAAAAATGACCAGCGCGAGAATGCCCTGAAGAACCAGCGCGGCCGCTGGACTGAACTGCATCGCTGGCAGGGTTTCCTGATTCATGTGCCGGTCCAGGCCACCAGGACTTCGCGCGGCCCACGAAACGGCAGGCGCCCGTGCCCTGTAGAGCGATTGTCGATGGCGAGAATATCGCCCTCGTGCCAGGTCTCGATGACCAGATGCTTCCAGATGGTCTCAACCAGCGCGCGCACATGCCGAGGATCGACTTCACCGCCATCCGCATGCGTCACGTGCATCGGCTGTTCCATCGACGGTTTCATGCGCTGCTTGAGCAGGGTCAGCGCACTCGTCAAAGCCCAGTAGAAAATTGCGCGCGGGTTTTTCTGGTAGCGCCGGATGAAGGCGTACTCCAACGCAGCAGCGGCCACGTGAAATACCTGGGTGTGATTGAACCACGCCGTTTCACCAGTCACCGGATGCTGGCGTGTCGCGCTCTGGTCGTTGATGAGTCGCAGACGGCCCTGCGGCAGCCACTCGCACTGCAAGCCCTGCTCAGTAGCCTTCTTCTCGACGACCACGGGATCGGTGCTGCTGAATAATTCGTCCCAGCGCTTGAGTTGCCAGAGATCGCGGCCCTTGGGGCTTTCAGGCCCGTCGTAATTACGGATATTGCGAACGCCGCGGGCAGCGAAGGTCTCGCGCATGTCCGCAGGCAGGTCACGCCAGACCGCACGCCAATCGACAGTCGGCGTCTCGCCATTTTTTGCTGGCGCAATCGTGCAATGGAAAAACAGCTTGCGCGGCGCGGAGGGCAGGAAGCTCATCTCGCTGTGCTGCGCAATCGGATAGAACGGCGGCAATTCGGAAGCCGTAAAGACATAGCGACTACGGGCATTGCGCGGCGAAGTGCCGAGATAATCGTTCTTGAGATCCGGCTCCAGCGCCATCGCCACCTGCTCGAAATCTTTGGCGCCGAGCAGATCAAACCCGCGCAGGCGCAAAGCCCCATGACGCACCCATTCGCTCTCGATCTGTTCGCGCTCCCGCGCGATCCAGCCCTTGAGCGCTGCCAGGGAAACGCCCTGCCCCTCAATCACCCGGATCGGTTTGTGGTTGGCAGAGCGCGCATCGACAAAATGGGGCTGGGTCATGGGATTCCACCGTTATTGATGAAATCTTTATACAGAGCCCCCGCCGCGACTTCAAAGGGAAAATTAGCTGCGCAAGGCGCCCAGAACGGCTTCGTTATCCGCGCCCAGCTTGGGCGCCGGGCCACAGGTGATGCGCGGGATTTCGCCAAACTGGATCGGCATCGCCGTGGCCGGCTTGCCGAGGTGATTCTCGATCAGGCCGCGTGCAATCACCTGCTCGTTTTGCAGCGCTTCATCCGTCGTCAGGATCGCGGTGGTGCAGGCATCGTGCTTCAGCAACAGCGCTTCCCATTCATCACGGGTCTTGGTCTTGAACAGCTCAGCGACTTCAGCGCGAACCGCTTCGGCACTGGGGCCCGGCGCCACCGGCTTCTTCAGCAGATCGGCGCGGCCGATCGCAGTGCACAGCGTCGCCCAGAACTTGGGCTCCAGCGCACCGACGGCTAGGTGCTTGCCGTCCGAACATTCGTAGAAACTGTAATTGGGCAATGCGCCGCTGAGCATGTCGCGACCGCGTGGAACCGATTTTCCAAAAGTGCGGATGGCGGCCACCGAGATCAGCTGCAGCGCCATCGAGCCATCGTGCATGCCGACGTCGACAAAGGCGCCCTCGCCCGAAGCGCGCGCGCCAATCACCGCAGACAGGATGCCAATGGCGCAGGTCAGCGCGCCACCGGCAAGATCGGCGATCTGCACATTGGATTGCGCAGGCGGACCACCGGCAGTGCCGATCTGGTCGAGCACACCGGCGTAGCCGAGATAATTCATGTCGTGACCAGCGCGATCACGGTAGGGTCCGTTCTGACCATAGCCGGTCAGCGCGGCGAAGACGATTTTCGGATTGATCTTCTTCAGCGTTTCATAGCCGCAGCCGAGCTTGTCCATGATGCCGGGGCGGAAGGACTCGATCACGACATCCGCGTCTTTCACCAGCAGATGAAACCTGGCGACGTCTTCGGCCTTGCGCAGATCCAGTGTCACCGACTTCTTGCCGCGATTGACCAGCTCGAACATTTCCGGCGACAGCGCGCGAGCGTAATCGCCACCATTCGGCTCTTCGATCTTGATGACCTCGGCACCAAGTTGCGCGAGATACAAGGTGCAGAAAGGGCCCGGCAGCAAGCGGGAAAGATCAAGGACGCGGATACCAGCAAGCAAGGAATTGGTCATAAGGGTAATTTGGAATTTCTTGTAAATAATCTGTAGCAAAGGCTATCTCATAGCACTCGCAGCGCAAAGCACAATGCGCATTACCCTCGCGATGCAGACGTGCCATGGCCTTGTCACTGCCATAAAAACCTCATGCGAACGTCACCTGAATGTCTCCTTGCCTTTCTACCCTGCGCGCCATCAGTCGGTGCAGGGCATGCCATATCGACAAGAAGAACCGGCTCACTCAGGGAACGCCTATCTGGTCATGCGTATTTCAAAAAATCGCCGTGTGCTGTTGGCTGCGCTGCTTTGCGCCGGACTCAGCGCCTGCGATAGCAGTCCTACAGCCTCTGCCAGAACGCCCACATCTCCGGGAACTGGTTTACCAACGAACCCAGGCGGTGGCACGCAACCGCCGACACCCGGCAATCCAGGCAATCCAGGCGGCGGAACCACGCCACCTGTTACCGGCAATCCGACCGATCCGGGCCCTGGAACACAGGTCGAAATGCGTTGTGCGCCACAGTTTCCCGCGCCGGGCATCGTCGTGACACCACTGCAAAACCTGGCCGCCTGCGCCACGCAAGCACAGGTGCGCGCATGAACGCCTATAGCAGCCGCCGCAATTTCCTGCGCCTTGCAGGCACCACGTTCGCCGCATCATTGATTCCGCAGAGCATCCGCGAGGCCCTCGCGATTCCCGCGGCTTCGGAAACCGGCACCATTCAGGACGTGAAGCACGTGGTGATCCTGATGCAGGAGAACCGCTCCTTTGATCACTACTTCGGCACCTTGCATGGCGTGCGCGGCTTTGGTGACCGCTTCACCGTGCCGATGCCCGACGGCCGCAGCGTCTGGCAACAGCGCGAGTTGCTGACCGAAATCCAGCCGTATCACCTCGATAGCCGCATCGGCAATGCGCAGCGCGTCGAAGGCACGCCGCATAGCTGGTATGACGCACACCTGGCCTGGAACAGCGGCAGCTACGGCCAGTGGCCGCTGTACAAGAAGCGGCAGTCGATGGGCTATTACACGGAGACCGAACTGCCGTTCCAGTTCGCGCTCGCCAACGCCTTCACCCTGTGCGACAACTATCACTGCTCGATGCAGGGCAGCACCAACCCGAACCGCCTGTTCCTGTTCACCGGCACCAACAACCCCAGCGGGATTGGCGGCGGGCCGGCGATCGACAACACCAATGACGATCTGGGCCCACCCGAACAGGGCTATGCCTGGACCACTTACCCGGAGCGCCTCGAGGCCGCTGGTGTCAGCTGGAAGATCTACCAGGACATGAGCGACAACTTCACCGACAGCCCGGTCGAAGGTTTTCGCAACTATCGCGAAGCCTACGAGAGCGATCCCAGTTCTCCGCTGATGGCCAAGGCTCTGTCGAGCACGCTGACTCGCAACAATCTCGACGGTCTCAAGACCGATGTGCTGGCTGGCACGCTGCCGCAGGTCTCGTGGATCGTCGCGCCGGCAGCCTATTCCGAGCACACTGGCCCGTCGAGCCCGGTGCAGGGCGCGTGGTACACGCAGCAGGTGCTCGAAGCACTGACGTCCAATCCCGCAGTCTGGAGCCGTACCGTGCTGCTGGTGATGTTCGACGAGAACGACGGCTTCTTCGATCATGTGCCGCCACCCTGCGCACCGTCGCTGAATCTCGATGGCTCGCGCGCCGGCGCATCAACCGTCAACGACAGCACCGAACGCCACAACGACCTCCTGCACTGGGTCTACGGACCCGGCCCACGGGTACCGATGTACGCCATCTCACCGTGGAGCAAGGGTGGCTGGGTGGATTCGCAGGTGTTCGATCACACCTCGGTGATCCGCTTTCTCGAGACGCGCTTTGGCGTGGTCGAGCCCAATATCAGCGCCTGGCGCCGCGCGGCTTGTGGCGATCTGACTTCGGCATTCAATTTCGCCACGCCCAACGACGAGAAATTTCCAGCGCTGCCCAGTTTCAGCAAGAGCGAAGCCGATAGCCTGCGCATTTCGCAGGAGAAACTCGGCGCAGTCCCGGTCCCCACCAACGGCGCCAGCAGCAAGCCGAAGCAAAACTACGGCGTGCGTCCTTCGCGCGCCCTGCCCTATGAGCTGCACGTCAGCGGTGCTGCCGACGTACTCTCCGGGAAAATGCAATTGCAGTTCGCCAACACCGGCAGCGCCGGTGCGGTGTTCCATGTCTACGACCGCCTGCATCTGGATCGCATTCCACAGCGCTACACGGTCGAGGCCGGAAAAACCTTGAGCAGTGGCTGGGGCAGCTTGCTGGACCTCGGTCGCTACGACCTGTGGGTCATCGGCCCTGGCGGCTTTCATCGTCATTTCCAGGGCCAGCTGAATCCGCTGGCCCAGGTCAACGCGCCGGATCCTGAAATCCGCGTCTGCTACGAAATCCGCAACGGCGACGTCTGTGCCGAGCTGCGCAACCTTGGCAAAGCATCCTGCACGTTCACGGTGAAATCCGAGGTCTACGGCGGCGGCCCCTGGCGCTATACCGTCAAGCCTGGTGAAACCATCAAAACCCCGCTGTGGTCACTCAACGCCAGCGGCCGCTGGTACGACTTCAGCGTCACCGTGGATCAAGTCAGCGGTTTCCTGCGCCGCTTCGCGGGCCGCGTTGAAACCGGGAAAGCCGGGGTCAGCGATCCCGCGATGGGAATGGCCTGATCACGTAGGGTGCGCCGTGCGCACCAGCGCGCCCGGAGAGTGAACGAGGTGCGCATGGCGCACCCTACGGTTTCAGATGTCCGTCCCCAGGAACAGATCGTAAGCCGGATTGGCGCTCTCATCGGCGTACTGGTAACCCAGTGCGTCGAGCGAACGGCGGCATTCCGCACGCTCACGCTTGGGCACCTGCAAGCCGCACAGCACACGACCATAGGCGGCGCCGTGGTTGCGGTAGTGGAACAGCGAGATGTTCCAGCGATTACCCAGCGCATTGAGGAAATCCAGCGCTGCACCGGGACGCTCTGGAAATTCGAAGCGATACAGCACCTCATCCTTCGCGCCCGGCGCACGGCCACCGACCATGAAGCGCACATGGACCTTGGCCATTTCGTTGCCGGTCATGTCGACGACGGCATAACCGCCATTGCGCAGTGATTCGATGATCGCGTCGCGCTCAGCCGCGCCTTCACTCAAGCGAATGCCGACGAAGATATGCGCCGCGCTGTCGCTGGCATAGCGATAGTTGAACTCGGTGATCGAGCGGCGACCGAGCAGCTTGAGGAACTTGCGGTAGCTGCCGGGTTTTTCGGGAATGGTGACGGCCAACAGTGCTTCGGTCGCAGCTCCCAGCTCGGCGCGCTCGGCAATGTGGCGCAGGCGATCAAAGTTGACGTTGGCGCCGGAGACGATGCCGGCGATGGTCTTGCCACTGACCCCGTTCTCGGCCACCCACTTCTTGATGCCGGCCACGGCGAGTGCGCCTGCAGGCTCGGGCAGCGAGCGGTTTTCATAGAAGCAGTCCTGCGTCGCGGCGCAGATTTCGTCAACACTGACCAGAACAGTGCCATCGACCAAATAGCGCGCCACGCGGAAATTCTCTTCGCCGATCTGGCGCACGGCGACGCCGTCGGCGAACAGACCGACCTGCGGCAGTGTCACGCGGCGCCCGGCTTCCATGGCAGCTGCAAAACAGTTGGAGTCTTCCGGCTCCACCGCAATCACCTTGATCTTTGGCTTGATTGCCTTCAGGTAAGCGGCAACGCCTGCGAGCAGGCCGCCGCCGCCCACCGGCACGAACACCATGTCCAGATCGGCACATTGGTTGAGCAACTCGCGCGCAATGGTGCCCTGACCGGCGATCACATCGGGATCATCGTAGGGATGCACCATCGTCATGCCCTTTTCCGCCGCCAGCGCATAGGCGTGCTCGCGGGCATCGTCATAGGCGTCGCCGTGCAGGATCGCCTTGCCACCGAGCGCGCGGACCGAGTCCACCTTCAGCGCCGGCGTGGTGCGCGGCATCACGATCCAGGCCGTCAGGCCGAGCTTCTTGGCCGCCAGCGCCACGCCCTGCGCGTGGTTGCCGGCACTGGCGGTAATCACACCGCGGGCGCGCTCGGCGGGGCTGAGCTTGACGATCTTGTTGTAGGCGCCACGCAACTTGAAGGAGTACACCGCCTGGGTGTCCTCGCGCTTGAGCAGGATGCGATTACCGAGGCGCTGCGACAGCTTGCGCGCCTCTTCCAGCGCCGTGATCTGGGCGACGTCGTAGACCTGCGCGGCATCGACGCGGGCGCGGTAGGCCTCAAGGATTTTCCGGACGCCCTCTGCTAAAAAATGTGGCGGCCTGTCTTTGCTGTTCATCAGAACTTGTTCTTGGGAAATAGTGTTGGGGGTCAACGTGCAATATGATAGCGCGCTTGAGCAGGTCACCCTCTCCCCAAAAATCCCCCGAATCCCTCTTCAGATCCCCACCATGCAACCCACCATAGCCTTCATCGGCGGCGGCAATATGGCTGCTGCGCTCATCGGCGGTCTTCTCGCCTCCGGTCACAGTGCCAGTCACATCCGTGTGGCCGAGCCGTTTGCCGAGCGCGCCGACTGGCTGCGCCGGCAGTTCGGGATTGACGTCAAGACCAGCGCCGCCGACATCATCCGCGGCGCCCAGGCGGTGGTGCTGGCGGTCAAGCCGCAGCAGATGGCCGAGGCACTGTCCGGCCTCAAGCTCGACAAGGGCGCAACCGTGGTGTCGATTGCCGCTGGCGTGCGGCTCTCCAGCCTGGGCGGCTGGCTGGGCAACGAGGTGCATCTGGTGCGCACCATGCCGAACACGCCGGCGCTGTATCAACAGGGCATCACCGGTCTGTTTGCGCCCAAAGGCACGCCCGATGCCGCGCGCAATCTGGCCGACAAGATTCTCAAAGCCGCTGGCAAGACCTGCTGGCTGGAGAACGAATCGGATATCGATGCAGTCACCGCCGTCTCCGGCTCCGGCCCGGCCTATTTCTTCCTGCTGACCGAAGTGATGCGTGAAGCCGGTGAAAAACTGGGCCTGGCGCCCGAGATTGCCGCCGAGCTGGCGCAACAGACTTTCATTGGCGCCGCCGAGATGGCAGCCAAAACCGGGATCGATGTCGGCACCTTGCGCGCGCAGGTCACCTCCAAGGGCGGCACCACCGAGGCCGCCATCAAGGCTCTTGAATCCGGCGGCATCCGTGCCATATTTGAGCGCGCCCTGCGTGACGCCGCTGACCGCGGCCGTGAATTGGGCGAACAGTTTGCCAAGGGATAAAGGACTAAAGAGATAAGAATGGGCGCTAACGCCGACAACGCGATTTTCTTCCTCGTCACCACGCTATTTGATCTGGCGATGTGGCTGCTGCTGCTGCGTATCCTGCTGCAATGGGTGCGCGCGGACTTCTACAACCCGATGTCGCAGCTGGTCTGGCAGACCACGCGCTATCCCACCGATTTCCTGCGCAAGATCATTCCGCGCTGGCGCAATCTCGATTCCGCCGCGGTGTTTGTGCTGGTCGTCATGGCGATGATTTACGTCTACTGCATCGCCATGCTGCTGGGTTTTGCCATCAGCATAACGTCGACCTTCGCCTTTGCCCTCCTCAAGATCCTGGTGCTGACGGTCAACCTCTATACCTTCACCCTGTTCGTGCAGGCGATCCTGTCGTGGCTGGGGCCCGGCGTGAACAATCCGGCGAGCAATGTGCTGTGGAGCCTCAATGAACCGATGCTGCGCCCGGTGCGCCGCATCATTCCGCCGGTCTCGGGTCTCGATCTGGCGCCGCTGGTTCTGATGCTGCTGCTGCAGGTGGTCGCCCGCCTGATTCCCCTGCCCGGGTTGTTCCGTTGATGGGCGGCTTTTTCCCGAAGGACTCGGTCGGTCTGGTTACCCCGCGCAAGATCGTTATCGATCAGGCGCTGGCGCTGGACTGTGGCCGCACACTGCCGCAGCACGAGCTGATGGTGGAAACCTACGGCACGCTCAACGCCAAAGCCTCCAACGCCATCCTGATCTGTCACGCGCTGTCGGGCGATCATCATGCGGCCGGTTTCTACAGCGCCGACGATAAAAAACCGGGCTGGTGGGATAACTGTATTGGCCCTGGCAAACCGATCGATACCAACCGCTTCTTCGTCGTCAGCCTGAACAACCTCGGCGGCTGCCGTGGCTCGACCGGCCCGAGCAGCATCAATCCGGAAACCGGCGAACCCTGGGGCCCTGATTTCCCACTGCTCACCGTGCGCGACTGGGTGCGCTCGCAGGCGCTGCTTGCTGACCATCTCGGCATTCGCCAGTGGGCTGCCGTTGTTGGCGGTTCGCTCGGCGGCATGCAGGTCATGCAGTGGACGATCGACCTGCCGGATCGCATTCGCCACGCGGTGGTGATTGCGGCTGCGCCGAAGATTTCGGCACAGAACATCGCCTTCAACGAGATCGCCCGCCAGGCCATCCTGTCGGATCCTGATTTCCACGGCGGCCGTTTCTACACGCATGACGTGATTCCTTCCCGCGGCCTCAAGCTGGCCCGCATGCTCGGGCACATCACCTATCTGTCTGATGCGGCGATGCGCGCCAAGTTTGGCCGCGAGCTCAAGGCGGCGACGCCGAGCTTCAATTACGACGTCGAGTTCGAGGTGGAAAGCTATCTGCGCCACCAGGGCCAGGCCTTCGTGGACCGCTTTGATGCCAACACCTACCTGATCATGACCAAGGCACTGGATTACTTTGATCCGGCGCGTGAGTTCGGGGATGACCTGTCGACGGCCTTCCGCCAAGCCACGGCCAAATTCCTGGTCGTTGCGTTTACCTCCGACTGGCGCTTCTCGCCCGCGCGTTCGCGTGAGATCGTCAAGAGCCTTGTCAGCGCGGGCCGTGATGTCAGTTACTCGCTGATTGATTCACAGCTCGGTCACGATGATTTCCTGATGCCGCTACCGCAGTACCACCGTGTGCTCGGCAGTTATCTCGCCCGGATCACCGAGGAGACGACGTGAGCACGCTTCGCCCTGACCTTGAACTGATCAGCAATTGGATTGCACCGGGCAGCCGCGTTCTCGACCTCGGCTGCGGTGATGGTGCCTTGCTGGCCCATCTCACCCGCACGCGCCAGGTCAGTGCCTATGGCCTGGAAATCGACCCCGCCAACCTTGCGCGCTGCGTCGATGCCGGCGTCAACGTGATCCAGGCTGACCTTGATGACGGCCTCAAGGACTTCGAGACCGGCTCATTCGACTACGTGCTGATGACGCAGGCGCTGCAAGCCCTGCAACGTCCGGATGAAGCCCTCGCTGAAATCCTGCGCGTGGGCAAGACCGGCATCGTCACCTTCCCCAACTTCGGTCACTGGCGTGTGCGTACGGCGCTGGCGATGGGTCGCATGCCGGTGACGCCGTCGCTGCCGGAGACCTGGTACAACACGCCGAACATCCACCTCTGCACCGTGTCGGACTTCGAGGAACTGTGTCATGCCCGCGGCTGGCGCGTGGCCAATCGCCGCCTGCTCGACCGCAGCTATCACGAAGGGCTGGGCATCCGCCTTGCGCCCAACCTGTTCAGCGAAATTGCGATCTACACCCTGCAAAATCCCAAGATTGTCGGCATCGCATGATCAAGCGCTCATTGCTCGCGTTGGGACTGTTACTGCTGCAGGCCGCTGCATTCGCACAGCAGCCGGTGCGCGACGGCAGCACCCTGGTTCACTACGCGGCGATGTCGACGCAGGATCTGTCGCCGGAGATGGCGCGCCAATACGGCATTCGGCAGAACAGTAAACGCGGGATGCTGCTGTTGAACCTGCAAAGTGAAACGGCACCCGGCAAAACCGTGCCGTTGCGTGGAACCGCGACTGGCACTGCGCGCAATCTCATGGGCGATCTGCAAACCCTCACGCTACGCCCGGCCAGCGCCGACAGCACGCAGGACCTGATTGCGGAATTTGATATCTCGCACCTGGAATTCCTGACCTTTGATATCGAGGTACGCCCGCAAGGTTCGGCGCGGCCGCTGAAAGTGAAGTTCCAGCAGCAGTTCTTCAGCGACGGCCACTAAGCTCTCTGCAAACAATAAAGCCGCCGAATCTCTTCGGCGGCTTTATTGTTTCTGCGTTTGGGGTTCTAGAACGAAAAGCCCAGGCGCAGGTTGTAGCTGTTGTTGTCACCAACGCGCTCATACTCCGGCGTCAGCTCGAAAATCACGAAGCTGACCCGCATGCCCGCAAAGAACTTGGCCTTGTTGACGGTTTCTTCCTTCAGGCCGGTGCTGGCGTTCGGATCCGCCTTTCCACGCACCCAGCCTGCACCGGCATAAGGCGTCACGATGGCAAAGCCTTTCGAGATCGACGCATCGACGCTGGTGCTGCTGAACTTGAAATCATCAATTCCGGTGCTGCCGGTGTATGCCGCGCGAACCGCAAGCGCGGGCTCGGCAACGCCGCCTTCCAGAATGGCGTAACGCAGTTCGACACCATATAAACGCGCGCTGGTGCCCGGCACTGCGGCGTAAGTCGCGCCCACATCAAGACCAAACGGCAGTCCCTTGTGTACGGCAATGCCCGCCATACCGACGCCAGTCACGTTGCTACCGGTCAGGTTTTGCCAGGCCTGCTTGTTTTGCGTGGGGGAGTAAGCTCCATAAGCGCCAATACCAATGCCGGTAATGCCGGTCGCCTCCGCGGGGCCCAGCGCCTTGTAGCCTGCAACGGCGGTGATGTCTTGCGTCACTGCGCGGAAATCCGCCTGACAGCTACCGGGGATCAGGCAGGAAACACCAAAATCGGGCGTGCCCGCAAAAGCAGGGACCGCACCGAGGCTCAAGGTTAAAGCCAATAAAATGCGACGCATAGATACCCCCTGGAATTTATAGTGGCGCAAGGATAACAAACAAAAGCCCTGCGCTCAGACCCCGCTCAAAACCCCATTCAAACCCAGTTCTGCTTGAGGAACGGCAGTACCGCATTCTGGACTTCATTCAGGCGGGCGTGAAAAAAATGCCCCGCATCCTTGAGCGTGACCAACTGCGGTGGCGGCTCAAAACCATTGAGCACCTGCACCGTATCGTCATAGCTGACGACATCATCCCCGGTGCCATGCACCACCAGCCAGGGACAGTCCGGCCGCGGCGGCACCGGTTCGTTGAAATACTTGCTGAACGGCGGCGCGATGCTGACCTGCAGATAGGGCTTGGCCCATTGCGCTGCCTTTACACTGACAAAAGCACCGAACGAGAATCCCATCAGCACCAGCCGCGCATCCGG
>Ga0116227_10007760_pt1 | contig 20709 bp, 15 predicted proteins | sample S1TSphgellanicum_FD_89693 | JGI IMG/M metagenome (GOLD analysis project Ga0116227, IMG submission 89693) | Host-associated microbial communities from peat moss isolated from Minnesota, USA - S1T2_Fb - Sphagnum magellanicum MG | ecosystem: Host-associated > Plants > Peat moss > Unclassified...
AAAAAAAAAAAAAATTCATTTTCTGCCAATGCTTTATATCATCTAACACCCAAGAAACACAAAGGCATGTTTCATGGGCTAATCACATTACTGTCAGATACTGAAAGATTTGGTTTTCTATGGCATAATAAGGTTATTATCATTTATGTTTTTTCTGCATGATAAGAATAATAGATATGATACCATAGTCACCTTTTTAGCTTAATTATATTATTTTCAGTTTTGCCCAAATTTTAAAAAGAAAACAGATCTGTATGTTGAAAAAACTTGAAAATTCAGTCAAGGCAGCTGGATTCAAACCAACGGCCTCCTCACTGAACCAAAACATTCTTTGATTAGTCTGACCTAAAGTACAACAAATACTTTGTGAAAGCAATTGTGATTTTATTGTATTTAATCATTATATGTTGAAGTTTTCAATATCAAAAACTGTGATGCCTAAACAGAAACTTCAAATTATATTAATTATTCGGCACAGTATTGTTGAACCTGTGAAGGTACTACAGTATGATATTTTGTCTTCTGAAGTTGTCAGTTGAAAAGATGAAAATGTGAAGGCTATGGAACTCGATACTCCCTTATATGCTCCTATCAGAAGAAAAATCCATGATTCAAGCAACCATTTGACCAGTAGCTTTGTTGGTTGGTAATGGCTTTATACATTTGCAAATCCGAGCATAGATCCTCTTTCGTGTACCAAACAATCCATGCAACAACAAGCAGCTCATGGAGCTCTGGATCTGCCCTTAATGGCAAGTTCAAACAAAGTCGTGAGACATGATGAAACCAAGTAACCTGGGACCTTTGGTAGTTTCATTGCCTACAGAAAATTTGATTAAAAAAACCAGTTTAAGGAGTATAGCTAGGTCTTCAACTATCACCCACACAATGGTTCCAAGGTCTGGCCAAAATTTTACCCTGATATCTTGCACCAATGCAAAGGTTCTTTCCTCTGGGCAGAGCTAACAAGATTGACCTTCCTCTAGAATATGGAAGTTTGGGCTATCTAGTTCACAAGCACATGGGAGTATGAGATCATTTTTAGGACTAGATGTAGGCTTCATAGTAAACAATTGAGAGATACACACACAAATGCATCTCAGACCAAGCCCAGTTGAGTTATTCAATGACTACAGATGGAAAGTTCACTTCTACTCTAATGAAGACTTTGTCAAAGTGCTGTGTAACCAACTAAACAAAACTCCATGAACAAGTCTGAACAGGTGAACTGAAACCATGAAGCCATATCAACACAAGGCTCTTAACCAGGAAGGAATTTAACAGGTATTGTTGGGCACCTCACCCCAGAGACCCAAATCCATGTGCCAGATAAACCTGGGATGACAAAAGCAACAAATTGTAAAACAAAATAGGTGCCAGGCTTAGGGTTTGTACTATGTTGGTCGATGAACACACACATGCTCATTGTATTGAAAGCTTCTCAGTTTTCAAATGAGTGTGTTCAGGTGGTGAAAACAAGCAACTCATGTGGAACAAGAAAGTAATCATTACAACAAAGCTTATGGAAGCCACAAAATGATGGATCATGAAGAACCATGGCACCTTCTCCCTCTTTTCATCCCACAATGACTGCTAAACAACTTGCAGAAATGTGTGAGCACAAAGTAATCTAAAGAAGGTTCCAATAGTGGAAGGCTCTTAGTCACATAAACCTGAGTATAGAGTTCTCTGAAAGCCGAATGTCACCCTCCATAGTCTCCATGAATAAATTTCTCCTCGGGGTAGTATGTTGCAATCACAGTTTTACGATCAAACTTGCGACCATGCAATGATGCCTTTGCCTTGGCAGCACCTTGTAAATCTTCATACTCCACAAAAACCTGGTCTCCCCCAAGCATTTAATTTCTTTCTTAGCTTTCCATGCAGCCAACAAATAAAAAATGGCTCATCTGATAGACTACAGAGGCGAAGAGCAAGATAGATGTCAAGGCATTAAAAAATGCTTAACATGGAAATGATGGAAACTTCTGTGTGGCTAAGATGACACTCATACACAGAAGTTTGGGGTCACTACCATTCCAATGCCAGGAACCTCTTCACCAGTTGGATTGGGCCGTGGGATAACCAAATTTATCAAATTTCCTGCTCCACCCCAAAAGCAAACATAGGTAAGATAACTAATAAATATTACTGGATAAAATGGGACAGAGTGATTTGATATCATTTGATTGATAAAATGAGATTTTGCCTGGCCACCAGGTCTTCACTAGGACTTCAATAAGCTTTAAAAATTCACCATATCTGCCACACTCTTCCCTCATGTCTTCAAGAATGTCTTCATACGTATTCTCTTCCTTCAATTCATCAGGAGACACAATCTGCACAAAACAGAGAAGATATTACAATAAGAAACATCCAACTTACAGAAATTTTTTCTAACTTGATGAAAATTGGGAGTGCAACTCTAACAGACCAGAGAACAAGATCAAAGCCAGGATCAATGAGAGCATCCTTCCGATGGAAAATCCCTACATGCTGCAGCACTTGAGGTGCTGGCTTTATACTTAGGTCATTTCTCAGAACTTAAACTGAAGGCTGATCACTCATGATCAAGAGGAGCACTGATTGCCCAGCTGCTGGGTAACTCCACGTGTCCACCAAAATGGTAAACACAGCCCCACCACTCCACACCCTCCTACTCATAGACAAGCATATGATGATAGTGCACCTGAGAAAGACAAACAACTTTTGTGGGCACCTCCATGAAGGGCACACCATCCATGCCTGAAAGCATGTTCGGCATCATGCTAGCTCCCAGACCTGAGAGCATTCCAGGAACACTCATTCCCATTGACCCCAAACCCATTGCATTTGCTCCACTGGCTGACAACGCAAGCTTCTGTGCATCCAACACCAAGAAATCCCTTATTCAGTGTCCAGTGCCAAAATACCAGAGACCAATCAGCATGTGCGCTCCACCCTCTGAAATTACTTTCTCATGTTGCCCATGTTATATCCAAAAAGAACAAATCCAACATGGCTTACAGGCAATACATATCATCAATTTCCACATGTAGCCTTCATTGGTAATATATACAGGAAGAAAAAGAGAGGTGTAGAGTATGCAATTTCATGAGAGGAGACACCTGCAGGGCGATTTGCTGCTGGGCTTGTACAAGAACATTAGCCAGATCAGGCTTGGGCTGCCCACTGAATCCCATGAAGCTATAGATATATTAGCACAAAACCATTAATCATAATCTTAGTTGTGCAACTGAAGTGGGATCATGTCTCAACCAAGCTGACAAATTGCATTTAACCTACTACCTAAGATCTTACAACAATCCCATGGATGTCAGAGTTCAAAACAACCCAACTTCATAACATATGAGAAGGACAAATGAAAGTACCATCAAGCTACACAAAGAGAAGAGACCTGTACAGAGGGGACAAAGCAGGTAATTCCAACACAGGCAAGCTATCGTTTCTCATGTAAAGAGGAATCCTTGATAATAATGATGAAAAGTCTTGTCTGAGTGTCATTCCCACCTTGCAGAGGCTCTGCGCACAGTCAATGTGCGATCACCCATTTTCAAGCCATTAAGTGCTGCACAAGCAATGTCCATCACAGAGGGATCCTGAAATAAATTTCATTCAATGTCAGGCCAGAGTAACCAATTTACATGACCACAGAGTTTCAAACTACATTTCACCACAAAAAATTGCACATTGTAGATATAGCACATAGCTTGGGATTGCAGCTAAGGATCCACAAAACTCAAATATGCAGAGAACAGTGTATATACACCTGGTAAATACAGAAACCATAGCCTTTGGAGTTTCCAGTGTCCCGATCCTTCACCAGATCAAATCCACGCAGAGGCCTGCATCAGCAAATATACTCAAATGGGACTTCAGAACCTCACCATACACTCATATTTTACAAAACATTCAATAGCAGGTTCCTAGATCTGAAAAGCACTAAGAGAGGGTACAGATGGAAAAATTCAGGGTCATCCAGCAAAGGTAGTTTAGGGCTTCAAATATGTCCAGACATTAGTTTCCTATTATGACATAATGACATCTGGAGGTTGAGCTCCATGTATCTAAACAGACACATCAAGTCATTAATATAACTCGGGCTGCTCAAATGAAGTGACAGCTAAAGGAACTTCACTCACCCAAATGAGGCCAGTAGATCAATAATTTGTTCTTCACTAAGATAGTAGGGCAGGCCCCCCACAAAAATGCGGTCAGGTCCATCAGCACCACCTGAGGCCCTGGTTGAAAGAATATGCCAGGTAAGCAAACATGCATGCCAAAATAGACCCAAGAGCACAAAAAGGCTGTATTCTGGACTGGCTTTGTTTTGTTAGACTGCTGATAAATCCAACAAGATAGGTCCATAAAAATTGGTTTGACCACAGAAACTCAGATACAGACAAAAATGCAAGTGAAACCAAGAGCACAGAATAGACCCAAGAGCACAAAAAGGCTGCATTCTGGTCTGGCTTTGTTTTGTTAGACTGCTGATAAATCCAACAAGATAGGTCCATAGAAAATGGTTCGACCATAGAAACTCAGATACAGACAAAAATGCAAGTGAAACTGTACCCAGGTGTAAGCCCGACTGCCGCCAGATTCAGATGGCCACTTGGTTGACTTGGCCCTAGAGTGGCTGCCATTGCAGGGTTGTAGTCACTAGGCCTTCTTACTCGAACTGAAATCCCCTGCATGACAAGGAGAATCCAGTAAGGACAATTGCATGCGTATCTATCAAATTGCAGAGAAATCTCAACAACAATTTGAAGGTAACACAACAATGAGTGCGGTCATAACCTTATGAGAACAACTCACAAAGTGTCAGACCATCACCTTCATCACAAATAGCAGTGACAAGCTGCCATGATTACCCACTGACTTCATCAGCCCCTGACAGTGGGTGTAAATGAGTACATAATAATCAGCCCAAAATCTGCACAAACCATTACACAAAATCTGTGCCCTGCACTTCTGTCACATTTCCAGAAGCAACAGGAAGACTCAGTCATGATGTTGGCTAGCACTCAAGAGATGATTGCATGCATGTAGATCACCACAGGTGGCTGTGTTCATGACAAACCTTAATAATTCATCAACCATTTAATGTATACCACTGATTTAGATCTCACAAATATGACATCAATGAAACACCTCAAAGCTCTAATGTTCAGCTCGGATAGAAAATTGCCTGCTAGACATTAGAACATGTTCAACTCTAAACCTTCCCAAAATCACCACAACCTCTCTAACAACATGTCAGTGACAACCAATCTTCCCCCACTCATTAAATCCTGCAGGAAATTAGTGAAAAAGCATCAAAAGGTTGATGGGAACAATCTGAACCATGCAAAGCAAGTTCAGTTACAACAATACCAGCACTATGAAGCACCCAGCAAAGAAGCAAGTACCTCATAAACAATACCATCAAGTGCCATAGCATTACTAGCTTCTTCAACTGTTCGCATCTCCACAAAAGCAAAACGTTTCTCTTGGTTTATGTATACATTGACAACCGCATCACCTTGGGGAGGAAATCAGAATTTAAGTCAGCCTCATTGATGTGATGATCACACTTGAAGCATAGTTACAGTGAACGATCCTGGTTCTACAAGTACCCCAACTATTAGTAGCAAACTTATTCTCAATGCTGGAATTTCAAAATTCACATATGTGTTTCTCGTATAGCAATTAGTATGATGGCTGCTCTGCCAACCACCAAACACTGCAAGTTCCAGCAACAAGTTGCCATTGCAAGAATGATCCAACAACTGGCAGTCAAACTTAACAAGTATCAATAAAATGCATGCAATTAAGACACCTATTGTGAACATGCTTCCATAAGTACCTGGACCAGCAGTGTTGGCTCCAACAGCAGCCATTACTTGACTGAAAAAAGTAGCAACTGATTGCTCATTTGCCATTGGGGGTAGACCTCCCACATACACCCTTCGGGCATGTCTTGTTGCCTGCATCCAAGTTATCCTCATTTAAATACTGTCGTTAGGGAAGAGAATCTAATGGTACACCAATAGAAAGCATTCCAAACTACCAACTTAGTCATGAAGGAAAGTACTTGGGTGCCCCCGGCAAATGGAAACATTGATGGAAACACTCCAGGCATGGGATTGCCCATACCAGGGATCTGACCTGCACCAAGGAAATTGAGTTATTAGAGGAAATGAAGCACCACTTATAACACATCCACCTGCATGCATGCCTTGAGAACTAATTTGCCAGGGCACCCAATCAATAGTGTCAATAGACAAAAACCTGCAAGTTTTTAGTGAAAGGCCTGGTGCCACAATATCTTGTCTCTGCTATTCCCACATGAATGAGAGTGCTAAGCTACATTGAACATGACCACAACAAACAACATACCTAGAGGTGAGAAGCCACTTCCAGGACCTGCTGCTGATGATGGCAGCCCCCCTGCGTGCGGGTTGAGCATTGAACCTAATCTCATGCATTGTCAGCCAGTATGCCAGATTCCAGAAGGCCTCTTTTTCTTGCTGACTAACAGGAGTCCACTGGAACCTCTAAGAAGGACGAATGTTTCCACCCAGGAACTATGATTGCATAAATCCTTGTGCATAAATACTTTCTGATGTTGACAGCTAGTGTAGGCCAAAGTTCCTGTTATGGGAATAACAAAGCAAATAACTCCGGAACAAAGAGAAGCATGCTGAAATGCACCACTAAAGGGATGCCCCACTCCCATGTTGTACAAACAGGCCTTCGCAGACACGTTCCTTGAGAGGCACAGATGATTACGAAGCTTGTAGTGATGCCATTCCGCAACCACAGAGAAAATAACACACAGACAAAAACCAAGACACATCCAAAAGAAACACACAAACCAGCAAACAGCACTCTTCAGTGTCCACCCTTGATGCAACAACATACACAATAAGTGCAAAATTCAGCTTGAATCTTACCTCCAACATCCTCACCACTCTATTTCACAACAGCTCACAACCTCTTAATAATTGAACTGAGGATCTTTTCACCCTCACCACAAAATAGCTATCAAAGCTAACTCTGAGAACAGCTATGAACTATCTGTAGGGTACATAAAACATTCTGTAAGCATGCATGCAATGAATGTGCACACTGACATCTGCAGTATACTCTCTTCCTGATTCCTGAACAAGCTATTACTGATCCGGTTCAAGGACTAGTGGGAATGGCTTTTGCTATAAAGCCCAGATGCATTGAGAGCAATGAAGACTGACACAGTAAAACCGAACAATTTACATACATTACTATGGAAGTACAAAGATAGTACATGAAACTTTGATGAAGTAAAGGAAAGTTACCCGAGAAAGTTCACTAACAGGGGCAACAAAGAAAAACTAAACCACATGTATAGACAGCATTCCCATTGATAACCCTTGCTATCCAGCTAAAACAGAAGCATCCAAAGATTGTGTACCTGGTATTGTTGTTGCTGTGACGACATTGGCACCAGGGGGTGCCATATCAAAACCACTGGTGCGTTTTCTGATCAAGATCAAGACACACAACAAACAACTCAGGAAAAACACTCCAGTGGTAGATAACTACGAGATTGCCAATGAATCTCCACAACAACATTGAAAGGCACTGTTCTGTCAGTTCCAGCAAACCCAGAACTAGCATGACAAGAATAGTGCAGTCATAACCTTATGAGTGTCACTAATGACATGTCAGACCATGAACATCATCACAAATAGCAGTGACAAGCTGCCATGACTACTCACTGACTTCATCAGCTGGCAACAATGGATGTGGATTCTAAGTATATAATGTTCCACACAAACTATCTGCATCCTGAGTTTCTGTCATATATAGAAGCAACAGGAAGACTCAGTCATGACATTAGCTACCACTCAATTGCTAGTTAAAAAGTCAATAGTATCCTCATTCAAGCTGCACCAAGCTTGTGATAGTAAGCTTTGTTTTGTTTTAGTTTGTCCCTGAACAAGCAAGCTTCTAAGCCCAAGACATAGAGGTTTGGTACACCATGACCAACTGAAATTTGTGTCATTTGAGTGATCTGACCCTCACCCAAGAATATATTGGAGTGGTTGCTCTTCAAAAAGAGCATGGTTTTGCAAATGCTAACCAAAAATATAAAAGATCACATCTCTGAGAGCTAGATTTTTTCACTCATGTACCTTCGCCGATCCCCAGAGGGTGACCGAGAACGTGAACGATGATCCCGAGGATGATCTTGGGATGCTGAGTGGTCTGATCGATGCCTGTGCCTTCGCTCTCGATCACGCTCATGCTCCTGCCGCCTGCTGAGATACTCCATACCCATGCCAACAGACAACAAAATAAGCTGACAGATTATGTCTGAACACCATTGAAAGATACATAAATAGGCAATGTGGAATTGCCCAGACACAAGCAATCAAAGCATTGCTGACCTGTCTCGATCACTCCTATCTCCTCTGTCACTATCTTCATGGTGACGTCGATCCCTCTCACCTCTGTCTCTATCACGATCACGATCATCTCTCCGATGCCGATCTCTATGTCCATGGCCACCCCCATCACCTCTGCCTCTGTCCTTGCTCTTCTGACTGTCTTCATCAGGGCGCTGCAAAGACAAAATAGACATTCAAATCACAGGACAAAGGATATCAACTGCACAATCAGCTAGAATCTACTTGATTTTGGACAGGCTCTCATAGCTTGTCATCTCAGGCTGCAAAACAACTGGTCCTCAGTCCCCTACTCATTGCTTGAGCTTGGAGTCTTTACTTGTGGCAGATGATGATTTAGTCAGGGGGACAATCAAGGTATCATGACGCCTCTCCAATGTTTGAGAAACATGTGATGTGACAATTGCAATTGCTGCAGCAACAAGAATGACATCAAAGTAGCCATCATCAGAATGCTGAATGAAGCTTTGAAAGATAACCCCTACATCATTTGACACAAAAGACACACCAGAACATTTGTGAACACCCTCATGAAACCCTAGCACAGGATACCGCAAAAGTTCTGGGAGATTTCTGGACCTCATCTCCTGCTCATTTGACTCTGACGTATTGAACCCTAAAATACTGTCAGGATTGGGAAATCAATCCCACAACTCATAAACATTACATTGCATGTGCAATCCAATAATAGAGCCAAAACCAACTAGAGCCACTGTGATTTTCTGAATTTCACCCAAAATGTCTCAAACGTGCCTGAATACAAACCCTTGCAAAAGAGACTATCCCTCTGTCCCTGCTCTGAGCTTATCTTCTTGTTATGTAGCCTCAGTTCTTAAGGAAAGCGTTTTTTGGCTCCACACAGGAGGCGTCTAGGCCATGACCTTCAGAGGCTATGTTACAAGACCATTGCTTTGAACCTGTAAAGGTTACACCTGGCAAAGAATAAGCAGTCGTGCTTCATATCGACCACAAATATCTGGTGGAAGAAACATCGATTCCATGTGGCCTGACCTAATTTCACATGCAGCTATATGAAACAGAAGATGCTAACCTCCAGCCAAAGACAAGACAAGAGAGGAAAACCTAGGCAGACTTCATCGCAACCAATGACACAGAATTTGCACACAGGCGCACAATGCCTACCCTAAAAGATCCCTACGGAACGGAATTCCGAAACAACACAACGGCGAAAGACCCGGCAACTCAGAATTGCTACGAAAAGACGCAAACCACGGAAAACTCCTCAATCCCTGCTCCTCCTCCTCCTTCGAACTGTCGGTTTCGAAAATAGGTCTCCATTGTCAATCAGGAGAAGGAAAACAAAACAAAAGAATTTCGCATCGGCGTACAGCTTTCAGATACAACAAATTCTTTTGTTTTACACTTAAACGTACGTACCTCCCTGTAACGATGGCTACCGTTCTCCCTCCCGTCGCTCACATCCACGGGGGTTCCGTCTCTTGCACTATTGTCTTCTGAGCGTCTTCGAGATGATCTGGAACGCGGCGGTGGTGAATCAAGCAAATCCGCCGCATATCTGTCATCCTCTCCCCCTGCCATTCTGATCTCCTTTTTATCCTTCTCCTTGTTCTTCTTCTTCCACTGTTCTTGTCCGCAATAAATCAAAGACGAGATGAAACCCTTTCTTCCTGCTCCCTCCTTCCTCTTTCTCGTTATCGCCGAGGAAAGAGGTTTGTGCGCAGGTTTCGTCTGCAAAGCTGCAAACCTTCGAGCACGGCGCCAACAGTCTACAGCTCGGCCGCGGCCGCGGCCTGTAGGTTTTGCCACCTGGAAATTTGACGTAGGGATCAGTAGGGGTTATTTTATTTATTTATTTATTTATTTATTTATTTTGAGTGGCGAAATTCTGCATTCTGGCGACAAAAAGTCAAAAAGCCAGTGCGACTCATACAGCGGATTTTTGGGGAAAATTTTGGCTCAAAGTCGCCAGATTTGGACAAAACGAATCTGAAAGCGCCATATTTACAGAAAAAGGTTCCAGCATCTCGCTCGCCCAAAAATTCTGAAATTGCCAGATTCTGACAAAAGCTTCCAGCATGCGGCCAAAATTTCTGAAATCGCCAGATTTAGACAAAAGCTTCTACCACATTGCCAGATTTGGACAATAGGTTCCAGCATGTCACCAAAATATAGCATGATTCCTAAATTTTGCCACTTTCCTCTGTGACCTATAGCCAAATTTGGCTAAATCCCCTCTAGTCCAAATGTCTTTTTAAATTTTATTTATTTATTTATTTTTACAGGCATGCTTTCACATTCTGCCCATAAATAAAACTAGAAAGGGAATAATATTCTGTTTCATTTGTCCTGGGTTTACATTCAGGCCACCTCCTTGTTTTTTATATAGCCACAATTAAAATAAATTTGTTTAGTCTTGTTTTTAGGGTTAGGTGTTAAAGAAGTTAAGCGCATTAACACTTGATTAGTTTAGGGTTTTTAGTACTAATCTCTTAACCAACTAAAAAGTTATTAACTTAACAATGACATTTGTTTACACCTAATACTAAATTAACGTGAAATTTAGGGTAAATCAACTTCCCAACATTTATGTTGTTCTTGTGTGCAAACCTTAGAAGAAATGATAAAATAACATTTTTAACAATCTCCTCATCATTGAATGATGTTGGTTTTGCACAATGTTATAATAAACCACTTTTATAATGATGCCCATTTTAGTCACTATTCTTCGTTTGTGTTTCACATTATTTTTTTGGAAAGCATCCATTTTAGTAAAAAAACATCATTTTTTAGAGTCCCTATCACACTCATTAGTAGCACAAAATATTTGCAAAGCTTTTTTTTTATAAATGTGACTATAATAGGGGAAATTTAAAACAAATGTTAAGGTTTTGTAAATTGTTGTTTTTTTTCCGGGCAATGTTTAATGATGCTTTGTGTTCAAGTTGTGTAAACTAACAACAATGAACCTAATTGAAAAGAAAAGAAAAAATGACAACTTTTTAAAAGTAGACAAGTAAAAGATATGCAAATTTGGGAAGAAAACAAAAAAAAAATCAAAAAATCTTGTTGAAAAGATTCACAAGCTAATAATAGTTAAAGAGCTCAAATTCAATGTAAATAGTCACATAAGAACAAGTAAAAATCAGAACCTTCTTCAAGTTTAAGAATCATAGTAAAGTTTAGAATAACCCATGTATAAAATTTGAACAATTGAGACCTTTATTCTAACACTAGTGTGAACCTGGTGCATAATGCACCTGTCGAGTAATAATTGTCACAGAAAACAAAACCCATCAAGAAAAAAAAAACAAAGGTCCGGGCAGTTTAATTGACACAGAAAACAAAACCCATCAAAAAAAAAAAAACAAAGGTCCGGGCAGTTTAACTGACATAGAAAACAAAACTCATCAAAAATAAATAAATAAAATCAAAGGTCCGGGCTAGCTCGGGCAGTGCTCGGAAACTGCCCGAACAAACAAACACTGTAACTTTAATATATAAGATAAAAAGGTTGTTTTGTAAAAACTTTTTTGCCTATAGTCACAATCTTGTAAAGGTTTATATGGAATGTGGCTATACACATTTAAATCACAATTTGTTAGTGTCACCCAAAAAATGGTCACCAAGGGCTTGATTATAAAGGAAGTTTACTATATTTCTTTTTGTGTTTTAGTTTCATTTTATCCCTTGTATTTTCACCTTCCCACTTTTTTCTAACATTTTAAAAATTTGTATCTAATGTTTATGTGTTGTTCTTCAAGTTTTTTTTTGGTTTGTTTGTTCACACAATTTCCTGTTGGCACATTACCTTTTATGTTCACACACTATAGTTGCATCTATCTATGTATTGTTTTCATAGGACTATCAACATCAATTTACAATTTTTGTGTTTCTATGATTTTTTTTCCTGTTCACACAAGGTTTTCACTAATGCATTGTTGCATTTTTGCACAATAGTTGAAACATTATGCAATCCTCATGTTCTTGTTCTTTCATGAATTGTTTTGTTGTTCACACAATTTTTTACAAGCAACGAGGATGAAAAAAATTTCATTACAATTTTCTTTTTTTTTTGCAATGTTTGGAAAACAAGCATTACATCATTATACATCCTTTCATTCTCATGCAAAAAAACTACCCTTGCCTTTTAAATTTATGCGCTTGTTCATTGTGTTTTTGCGTTTTTCCCTTGCATTGTTCAATCATGATTATTTCATTAATGGTTGTCGAAAATGATGTTGTGACAACATGTTTTTTTGTGTTTTTTGTTATTTTGTTTCAAAACTTGTTACATATATTTGATTTGTTACCTTTTAAAAAAAATCAACCCTACTTCATAGTTGTAACCAATTGGTAAATTATTTGTATTTCTATGTATCTCCATCGTCTTTGCTTACATCTAAACACAAATTTGTTTTGCAAAAAACTTGATCATTGGGTTAAGTTGAGGTTGATAATGCGATTTCCAATGTTTCTTGTTATGGAGTATGACAATGACTGTTAGATGCATAATTTTAGAATGCAAAATAGACATTGTTCGATATTGTTAATCAACTAAAGCTTCACACTCACAAGCATGACACAAAATACATACTTGTTATTCAATTGAGGTGCAAGTAGCTTGTGTTTCCTATAAACTTGTTCAAGGTTGTAATCTTTTGATTTGTAATGAATTGTTTATTGTGTGTTGATCTACTATTTTTTTTATTGTAAAAGAGGTGATCACAATAATCAATTTTGTTTTCAAAAGTTCATTGTTTAACCTATTGGAAGCAAGATGGAAGTTGTGATTCAAAGATTCAAAACATTTTGTGGCCTCCCAAGTATACAATCCTTTCAATGAAAATTATTGCTATCAAAATATTGGATGATGTAATGTAGTGTGTCAAATAATTATAGATTATAGAGAACATTTTATTAACCTATTTGTTGATCTCCTAAGTAGGGTCAATGACTCTAGAATTCCTAAGAAGTTTGCATTTTACTATCAAGCATAATATCATGGGTTTTTTATGTAGAAAGAGGTCAAGAAAATGTTGAACCTTACTTGCTAAAAAATAAAGGTTACCCCATTTTGTCATGGTTCATGACATTGCACAATGATGGAAAGGAAAACATTATTCAGATTTTGTACAACAATAAGCACAAAAGAAGTTGATTTCTCATGGAAAATCTATTTGGCATTTTGAAAAAAACATTATGTGAGTTACATGAACAAACAAATATGCACATTGCCATTTTGCCTAACCTAATTACTTGATATTTGTTAGAAATTTTTGTAATTGATCGACATGAAACAAATGTTGAAAAAATATATAAATAATGTTATCAAAAACATTATTATTGGATGAAATTTGCATTAAAAATATCAAACAAGATTATAATATGGAGATGGGGAATGTCTAGGGTCAAACATGATTGAAGGGCAAGAAGTTTCAAGTGAACATAAATGGGTTGAACTATAAATTTATCTTGGAAGTTAGAAAAACTTGGCTTGGGTTCATCAAATCGTTATAATGAGCAAGTATAGTACAATCGTTTTTTCCTTTTATGTATCTCTATATATGTACATTTATTTATTTATGGACTAAAATTTCAATCAATGTTTTAAAAAATTTACTTAGTTTATAAGTAAATAAGTTGGTTTGAGTTCATCCAATTGTCACAATTAACACATATAAAATTCTATCACTCAAAGCTTCCTAATTTTATTTTATTTTCCTTCTATGTACTCCTATATGTATTTATATGTATTTATAGACTAAAATTCCAAGCAATGTCTTGAACATTTACATGGTTTGTAAATAGACAAGTTGGTTCAAGTTCATCAAAATGTAATAATGAACCTTTATTTACCTCTAAGGTAAACAAGCTAATGTTTGAACACTTCAACTCTTGAAGAACTAAAATCCTTGAACATAATTCAATTGCCTTTGAAATTCAAAAATGTATTGTGGATCTACAATTGGTGCACCCATCACCATGAAGTTTACTCAAAATGGACAAAAAATGAAATATATATGTATGGGGTTTGGGAGTAGTGTTCAATTTGAAACAATAAATGTTCAATTTGGTAGGGTAGATTTTGGAACTTAAAATCAATAAACATAACTTGGTTGCCTCTAGAGTTCCAAGAAGGATTGTAGAGTTCAACTTGGTGCATTCATATATTTGTAGATCACTCAAAACAAACAAAAAATGAAACAAATATGGGATCTAAAAGGTTGGGGGGTTTAATGCATCTTTTTCATGTTTCAACATGTTCATTTTCTTCCTACTTCTTCATTGTATAATTGCCTCTTAATTCAAAAATGTATTTAAAACCTCCACTAAAAACACCCATAACCATCAAAATCAATAGAAAAAGACAAGATGAAAACATATGGATATGTGTTTGGTTATTAGCTTGTGTTTACCCTATATATACATTTATATGTATCTATGGACAAGATTTTAAGGTTGAATGCATGGTTCAATGGTTCATTTTTGGTAAACAAACATTCCATACAAGTCCATAGCAAGTTTTTTAAAGTGGTCAAATGGACATGGTTATTAATTTTTAAGATTACAATATTTTAGTCAGTGATAGTTATCAAATGTTCATTCACCTATGAAACTTCTTAAACCTATGTCAAAACTTATATCAAAAGTTGATGATGTCATCTATTATGGTGGATGCCACTTGGAAATCCTAAAAGGAAAACCCATAGAATCCATATGAATGAAGGCAAAATAGATATTTTAAAAACATATTCAATAGGCACAAAAATTGTGAGAAACAAAAAAATCCATTTCAAAAAGACTTTTGAAAATAAGGCTCAATTTTGACCTTTCAAAAGTTCATAACTACCATTTGGTTTATTTATTTATTTTTAAAAATCACATTTAATTTTATTATTTCACCTTTCAAAGCATACTCAATCATTATAAACAATTTGGAGTGGAATTTAATATGAATTCTTCAATTTATGAACAATCCAATCAACCAATTAGTCCATAATTTTGAACTTTGAGAACTAATTATTAATAATGAATTATTTTCAAAAAATAGTTTTACAAATGTGTTCATAATCATTATGTTAATGTATTGGCAATTATTAAATGACAAATTCAAAATTATATTATTCACTACAACCATTTAAACATATTTAAACATGCAAAAATGACAACGACACCAAAAGTGAAACACACAGCCATGCATTCACCCTTAATCAATGTTTCAATTCCCTGATCTATAAAGAAATTTGGCTTGAATTCATCAAATTGTTGTAATGAACAAGTGTACAACTTTTTCGTTCCTTCATGGTTTCCCCTTCTATGTAGTTCCATGTGTACTTTTATTTATCTATGGATTAAAGTTTCAAACAATGTCTTCATTACAGATCATTTATTTTAATCTTTGTGGCAAATTCAAGCAACATCTAATTTGTTTTCTTGGTGTCATTATCTTTATGAAAGGATCTATAATGGCCATTGCATTCTTTTTTTAATAGATCATGCCCATGGCATTTGTTAATAGAAACCCCTTTCTAAAATTATTTTCATTAACCACCATGTCATGTGATCATCGATAAATTCTTGTTGTTGTAACCACCTTAGTAATGTGTTGATGAATGTAAAATTGATAGTGATACAATTGGCATGGGTTACAAATTGGTATTTCATAATTACTCAAAGTTTACATCAATCACATGATACACATTAATATGCAAGTTTGAAAATTGTAAACCAAACCCAAAAAATTACATAGGTATGAACATATATTGTCTACTAATTAATATTTACCAATACACAAGTTAGGTTGGGAAATCAGTTTTTCTCACACATATTAAACATGTTGACATTATATTTGTAATGAATTTAGTCAACAAATTTACACGTAATCTTTAAAAGGCCCATTTTTGTGTAATTAAATCCATTATTTGATATATAAAAGGCTTTATTTCAATGAAATTATTTTTTAAGGAAGGAGAATTTCTTTTATTCAAAAGTTGTTTTGATTCAATGACACATTCCCAACCTCCTCAAGAGACTCAAGGGTAAGTCTAAAATGAAAACAACAAAAGAGTAGGAAGTTGGGGCATGCTCTTCGGCTCGCAACACTTCGGGGGTAGAGGGGTGTGATGGCGTTCTAGGATGGGACTAGTAAGATTGACAAGCATTTCAATCATTCATACAGACCTGCATAAACCAAACAACAAGTTGATTAGCGCATAGCTGGAGCATTTTTGGTGTTAGGACGAGTCACGGGCAAACTCAGACTCACAAAACTCACCACAGCCTGGACTTGGGGGAAGCCACCACCTTCCCCCTTATAGTATACTTTGTGCCTCTCCATGAGACCCACATCCAAATGGCATTTTGCCCCCAGACTCCCAAATGTAGTCCCAAAATTCCTAAAGTTGGGACTCTCGCGACTTTGGGCCCTCATAACTTTGTGTGTAGACCTTTGATTGAAATGAGGTCTGAAGCAAAGTTGTAGCCCTCGTTGAGAGTTTTCCAACAATATGTGGCATGCCACCTGCACACAAGGAAATCAGGTCAATTCTTGACTTTTAGTGGTCGGGAGTCAAATTGTCAATTTGATTCCTGACTTTTCTTTTGGCCATAACTTGTGTTTCAGATGTCCAAATGGGTCATGCAAGCCCATTTTAAACATTTACGTTTCAATAGCTTTGCAATGATATAAAAACCTCTTCAATTTAATGGGTTTTAATCCCTATAATCGTTCCCTAAAGATTAGAGAGTCCATCAGGATTCCAATTCCCCAAGTGGAAGTTTTCTTGGGAGTGTGAGGGTTCATTCTCTCACACTCTCCTACACTCTTGGGAGTATAAGATGTGTCTCCCGGGCCTCCCTCTTGTCCTGCACTCTTGCAAGACCCTGCCTTGGTCATGAGCCCAAGGCTAGGGTTGCGACATTCAAACTGGGCTAAAGATTTAGATTCTAAAAAGTTAATAAGAAGTTTTGTGTTCACTATAGAACATTCTCCTATTATTTAGGGCCATTAAACACAACTTATAGTGACATTTTCGTATATTAAATAAAATTTCAAAATTTTATTATGAAAATTTAAAATATAGTTTGGAAATTGGGAACATGTGAAAATATAATGTTTTTGCTACCTTTTTCCCATGTTTATTCATGTCATTTTTAAAACGATTGTTCGATTTTTACATTGCATGTGAAATTGATCTTGAATTTGATTTGTGTGCATGGTTTTATTAATTTTGATAGTGTTACATGCCAATATAGTAACCAATCTTTAATTTATTGGGTGAAAATGATTGTTTACTATGCATTTTCAACAAGCTAACCATAGCCACAATTGGAACACACTAAAGGACTCCCGTCTAATTAAATAGGAATATGCTACCATGGTCCAATGTTAATGTATATATGTATCATAAAAATGGAAACTTTTATTCACTTGGAAATCGTGTTGATTTCCAAGGAAATGATGTTTTCACTTTTAGTAACTCAACCTACTTTAGAACTTTTCATAGTGATAAATGAAAATAAATGGTATTTGCAAGGGTTGGGAAATCTTGTCATATGAAACAATTTTGTGTGTTTCAAAATAGGGCAATTATCCACCTTATGAAGTGGGAGGCATTCAAATGGTTAGTCAACCCTACATAATTCACATCTATTTACACCCGTAGAAGAAGGCATTTTATAAAAGCCAAACCACATTTAAAACAAAGAATCTCTCCATGTGCTAAAATCCTTAATGATGGGTTATAATTCTTAAATTAAAATTTGAAAATATCTTGCACTTATTTAAATTTTGCAAGAAGTGATTTGAATAATGAAATTTTTTTATGCCTATTGTATTTTTGGTTGGTTCTTGCAAGTTGAGGCCTTTGGTGGCCTTTCTCAACATTTGTTGCACATCCATTCTTTCTTCAAGATCTACACACAACCATAAAACATTCGAAAAAAAATTCTAATGTATTTGGAAGGCACCTTACATTCATGAATTACCCTTTGAAAAAAGAGGAGGTATTTTATATCTAGTCCATAAGAATGGGAAGGATCTACTTTTAAGACTAGGAGGATCCTTGAAAAAGAAAAAATCAAAGATTGTATCCAAGATTGTATTGTATCATTCCCACTATTAAAGAGCAAAAAAAGGATATTGTGCCTACACTTTAAGAGTGGGTTCTTATGCCTATTTCTTAAAAGTGGAAAATTCCATAGGAATTGAAGAGGGATATATGTTATGATAGGCTTAAGCATCATGGGGTGCTTCCCACTCTAAAGAAGTTGGTAGAAGAACTTTCATGTGATACACCTAGTGGTATGGGTATGTTTGGATTTGTGATAACTAGCATGGCGAGTGTTGTTGGCCCAAGTGTGAAGTTTGAAAAAATGATTTGATTTTGTTGGAATTTGTTGTTGAATTTCCAATGACAATGATTATTTAAAATTTAATATCTTTTGCACCCTAGGTTTGAAAATTATGAAAACATCCCCATAAAATCTTGCTCATTGAACTCTTTCCAAAAATATAAAAAATGTTGCCATTCCTCCAAGATATATAATATTGAAGTAACAAAGACGATGGTTGGCTTTGAATGGATAGACCCCCACTGGATTTTTGAAAAATATTGGCCCCTAATTAACCAGATTTTTTTTTTAAAAAAAAAAATTCAAAATCCCCATATTTCTACAAGAGGTTCCAGCACTTAGCAAAAATATAATGGATTAATAAATTTTCTACTTTCATACGTGGTCTATTATCCAAGTTTGGGTAAATCTTCTTGAGGATAATTGCCAGTTTGGCTAGATGACTACAATTGAGAAAAAACCCTTCCTACCTCTAAAGAGTTCACAGTTGCAGTTAATTTAGTTGTTGTAGAACATACCTTTGCAGCAACAAGCAGACACAAAGTCTATTTGGGTGGAATCTTGTTGTTAACCCTGTGTCTCTATGCTCTAGACAGACAAGAGTTATTTAGTCCATAATGTGATTTGTGCTCCATGAAAGCTGTTGTCTCATATTAATGATTCTTGCAATGAGGTTTTTTGGCAGATTTTTGGCAATGATCTTTTATGACACGTTGAAGACTTCTACTTCCAATGCAGCTCAAGACATCATGGTTGACATGGTTGGTTACCTTCTGCCTATCAGTTCTCTCTACTGTACAGTTCAATAGGGATGATTTTCTTGTCAAACCCTAATTCATATCCAGAGAAAGTTCAGTGGCACCATCTCATCAACTTTGTTTCCTCAAAGGAGATTTCAGGTTGTGCCAACATAAGGGCTTAAGCTGCTCGATAATTTCTCGCCAAGCTTCTGAGCGCTGCAAAGCCCTGCTTACTGATGTTTACGACAATATGCTGCTTTGCTTTGGCCAGATCCAGATTTTATAGATTGGAGGGATTATACATGGAGTCAGCTGTGAAAGAGTCCTAGGAGAAATGCAATTCTGGGACACTTGAAGCAGTAGCTTTTCTGTGCTTAAAGATATTGGAGCAGTAAACTGTGGGTGACAAATGGCAGAGGCCAGGAGGGCACCATGGAAGACCTGTTGTCACTGCCAAGTAACCTGTAATTGGAGCCACTTCCATAGCCCTGGGTGGCGTAGACAGCCAGGGAAAGTTGGAAATCTTGACAGCTTGTTATATTTCAAGTACTTCATGTTTCTGGGAGTAGTCAATTTCCAGGTCCTGGATCCTTTGAAACAAGTTCTAGGAGTGAGCAATGAGCTTTGAAGAGGATACCAAATCCACATCATAAGCTGCAGAGTTTGAAATACAAAAGCTTCACAAGGCTACTATGAAGGGTGCAGCAAAGAACTTACTATTTCTCATACAGATCAATGTTCCAAACTTGCAGCTATTCTATAAGTCACTGAATCATGGGCAGGAAATTAGAAACTTGTCATTATGAGAGGAAAAAGCGAAGAAATGTACATGTCAAATTGATCAAAACAGATTTGTCTTTGCAGCAGCAAAAGGGTGGGGCAGGCTTCAAGGATCCTGATGAAACTGTGGTTGGGTTGAACTGGGTGTTGATCTGTTTGCAGTTCCAATTGGAGAGAACCAGACTCCAAATGGGATAACTGCTCTAAGGATTCACATGCTTTATTTCATCTGGATAGTTAGTCTCTGACTCTATGTGCCTATCTTCTCATTATGCACGGACATGAATTTTGGGCCTGCGCAGCAAGTTCAGCAATTGATATGCATTTGAATAATGGCCTTGCCAAACGCAGTGGAGATTTTTCTCAGCATTATAAGGGACTGCTCATTATGTATGCAAATGCCAAATGTTGCCTCCAGAAGA
>Ga0116227_10007761_pt1 | contig 20706 bp, 22 predicted proteins | sample S1TSphgellanicum_FD_89693 | JGI IMG/M metagenome (GOLD analysis project Ga0116227, IMG submission 89693) | Host-associated microbial communities from peat moss isolated from Minnesota, USA - S1T2_Fb - Sphagnum magellanicum MG | ecosystem: Host-associated > Plants > Peat moss > Unclassified...
GTGCTGCTGGATTGGTTCGTCAACCCGAACCATGGCCCGCTGATTGTGGCGGAGGAAATCGGCGCCTATCGGCGTGCGGGGCTGGAGGTGACCTTGGTACAGCCCGCCGATCCCGCCCTGCCGCCGCGCCTGGTTGCGGCGGGCCATGGCGACATCGCTATCGATTACCAGCCGCAATTTTACCTGCAGGTGATCAACGGGCTGCCGCTGATGCGCATCGGCGTGCTCATCGATAAATCCCTGGAAACCCTCACGACGCTGGAAGGCGATGGAATCACCAAGATCGCCGATCTGAAAGGCAAGCGAATCGGCTATAATGAAGTGGGCGGCGCGGTGAACCTGGCTGACATAGGGCGCATGCTGGCCACCGCCAACCTCACCATGGACGATGTCACGCTGGTCAATGTCGGCACCAATCTCTCAACGTCCTTGCTCACCCATCGTGTCGATGCCGTCGGGCTCGATCGGAATTTCGAAGCCTTCGAGCTGATCGACAAGGGCACCAAGCCGATCGGCTTCGATTACGAGAAATTCGGCGTGCCGCAATTCGAAGATCTGATCATGGTGGTGAACAAGGACACGATTCACGATCCGCGCTACCCGCGCTTCCTCTCGGCCGTCAAGGAGGGGGCCGCCTATATCACCGCGCATCCGGAGGCGGCGTGGAAGCTGTTCATTCACGCCTATCCCGATCTGGACAACACGCTCAACCACAATGCCTGGATGTTCACCACATCCTATTTCGCCGCCGATCCCGCGGCGCTGGACAAAGAAAGATATATCGCGTTCGGCAAATTCCTGGTGGCTGAGAAAGTTATCCCGGCAGCGCCGGCTTTGGACTCTTATACCGCGGAGTTGAAATAGGTGGGCGCGGCGTGCGTGCGCCGTTTTGCCGCGGCATCATCGTCATACACGAAGGGCAGGCACGCATAGCGCCGGCCGCGCGTCATTGGAGTAACCGCATGCAGCAAGGAGCAGGAAAACACCAGCGCGCCGCCCAAGGAAGGGCGGAATTCCTGCCGGCTATATTCCGGAAACACCAGGCTGCCGCCGTCGAAATCGTCATTCAGATTGATCGAAACGGCAAAGCGCCGATGCGCGGTGGCGGCCACCGTGTTATCCCTATGCGCACCGAAGCGCCCTGCTTCGGCGGCGTCGTACACCGCCAGGATCAGCCGCTCCAGCCTGGTGGCATTGAATTGGAATACGTGGCGTATTTCCGGCACAACGCGCCGGAAAATCCGTGTCTGGATCTGGGCAATCATCGCGTTGTCGGTCAGCTGAACATCGCGGCGGCGCTTGAAGCCCGGATCGGCCACCGTCGCCCCTTCGGTCTGCATGCCGGATGGGGTACCGCCAGTCGCCTGGTGCAGCCCGACCAACCGGGCGCAAAATTCCGGTTCGAAAACGCCGGGAATGGCCAGCACCGGTGTGTTTGTGCCCTGCCCATACAAGGCGGGCGTCGGCAGGGTGCCGAGAAAATGGAACACCGAAGCCGTGCCGGCGTCGTTCAACGGGAAGGTGGCAATGATGCGCAGGCGCGGGTCCAGAACCAGCCAGCAGCGCCGCAAATCCGCCAAATCCATCGCGCCATCGCGCGGGGCCACGCCATAGGCACGGCTGATGGCGCCATCTTTATCGGCGAAATGCCGCACGCCCGCTGCGGGCGCCAGATCGGCATTGGCCTCGTCGGCCGAATCGCAGCTCACGCCAAAAAAAGCCAAGGCCTGGCCATCGAACATCGCGCGATGTGCCAGCAGCCGCGCCAGGGCCTGCTGCGCCTGCGTCTCCCTGGCCGAACCGTAAAAGCACAGAACCACGAACCGGCCTGCCACCATATCGAAGCTGAACAGATGGTCCTGGCCGATACAGAGCTGGCGAAACCACGGCGCCAGATCGCCCACGAACAAGGTTTCGAAGCGGTGCGACACCGGCGCTGCCATCACCTCGTCCAGCCCTGATCGGAAAGCGCAGATGACACGTCAGATGGGCCTTGGCCTGTTCGTTCTCAACACCGGCCATCATGCCGCGTCCTGGCGCGATCCGTCCACTGCGCCCGATCCGGCCTTGCCCTTCAAGAATCTCCTGTCGCTGGCGCAAACCGCGGAGCGCGGCCTGTTCGACACAGTATTCCTGGCCGATTCGGCGGCCTCGCCGGATAACTCACCCGCCATTCTTGGCCGTACCGATCGCGCCACCTTCATGGAGCCAGCGACCATGGCGGCGGCTCTGGCGGTGTCGACGCAGAAAATCGGCATCGTCATTACCCAGAACACCACCTACGACCAGCCTTATCACGTCGCCCGCCGCATTCTGTCGCTGGATCATCTCTCCGGTGGCCGGATCGGCTGCAATCTGGTTACCGGTGTCAGTGAGAGCGAGGCGCAGAACTTCAATCACGTCACCATGCCAGACCACGCCGCCCGCTACCGCCGCGCCGATGAATTCGCTGATGTCGTGCTTGGGCTCTGGAATAGCTGGGATCCGGGGGCCTTTCCGGTGGATAGGGAGAGCGGCCAGTTTCTCGATCTGTCGAAAATGCACTACCTCAACCACCAGGGCGAACATTTCCGCGTACGCGGGCCATTGAACGTGGCCCGCTCGCCACAGCATCTTCCGGTGATGGTGCAGGCCGGCGGCTCACCGCCGGGCAGGGAGCTGGCCGCGCGGGTGGCGGACATGGTGTATAGCGTGCAGGGCGACCTTGGCAGCAGCGTTGCGTTCTACGCCGATCTCAAGGGCCGCATGGCAGCCTATGGTCGAAACCCCGAGCAGCTGAAAATCATGCCCGGACTTCTGGCCGTCGTCGCCCCCACGCGCAGCGAGGCGGAAGACAAATACGCCAGGCTGCAAGACCGTGTGGATATCGAACTCGGCCTTGCTTTCCTGCAAGGCCTGCTCGGCCCGGATATCGATCTCCAGCGTTTTCCCCTGGATGAGAAGCTGCCAGAGGATCTCTCTACCAATTTTGGCACCACGCAACTGGCGCTTCTGCTGGAAGCCACCCGCAAGGATGGCCTTACGTTGCGCCAGCTCACCCGCTTTGCCACCGGTGCGCGTGGCCATTTGTTCATGTGCGGCAGCCCCACCGACATCGCCGATGGCATGGAGGAACGTTTTTCTGCCCGCGCGGCCGATGGATTCAACCTGATGCCGGCAACCATTCCCGCCGGCGCGGAGGATTTCGTCAATCTGGTGGTGCCTGAATTGCAACGCCGCGGATTAACGCGCACGGCTTACACGGGCACCACGTTGCGCGCCCATCTTGGGTTGGATTGAGGGGTCTGGCGGCGAGGCCGGGCAAGAATTCTGCTGCACCGGCCATCCGACGCGGGTTTGTGCGCTCCGGTGCGCCAAAACCTATGCCGGCCGGCGCCAAGCGGCGCCTCTGGCTCGGTGCAGCGAAGTCTTGCCCAGCCTCGGCGAAAGCCGGGTGGTGGCCCGGCCAAAGGGCGGCAACATTCCGCCTCGCACGTGAAAAAACCGTATCATTACGGGGATGACAGAAGCTCACGAACGCGTTAGAATATGGTATTTGCCGCTTCGCGGTGCCCTGGAAGCGGGACTTCGACAGATATCCACCGTCGATCACTCCAAAACAAGCTGGGAATGGCGAGTTTGCGTTCGTTCGGCGCCGCGCGCAGTGCTGTTGTTCGGCCGCGCCGTATGGCCGCGGGCCCGGCAATATTAGAGCATGATCCGGCACTATGCGGTCAGCTGCCGGATGAACATGCTCGCCAAAACAAAGGACTAGAGCGGGATACGACACTAGACAACGATTCGATCAGATCGCATCCCGCTCTAGCCGAATCTTACCATTCTTCGCTTCAACACGATTAAAATGAGAGATGCGTTAAGTGGCTTTCATCATTAGCAGTGCATTTTTGCTCCTGGCCGTTTTTGGCACCCTTCAGGTGATCGCTGGCCTGTTTGCCGTATGGGCGTTCGCCAGGGCGCAAAATCCTGCGCCGGTGAGGCGGCCTGCGGTGACGATCATGAAGCCGGTCTGCGGCAATGAGCCACTGCTGGAGGAGGCCATCCGGTCCTTCTGTGAACAGGATTATCCCCATTTCCAGCTGCTGATCGGCGCGCGCGATGCCGAAGATCCCGCGCTCGTGGTGGCGCGGCGGCTGCAACGGCGCTTCCCGCGCTGCGATATCGGCATCGTCATCGATTCCAGGCTGCACGGGCAAAACCGCAAGATCAGCAATCTAATGAACATGCTTTCCGCCGCCAAGCACAAGGTGCTGGTGATCGCCGATAGCGATCTTCATGTGCGGCCCGACTACCTCAGCCAAATTGTCGCAGCCTTGCAGACGCCAGGCACTGGCCTGGTTACCACAGTATGCAGTGGTGGCGCCACGGTGCCCGGCTTCGCCGCAAAGCTGGGCGCCACCCATATCTCGCATACTTTCCTCACCGGCGCGTTGGTGGCTGTTGCCGTGGGGCGGCAAGATTGCCTGGGTGGCACCATGGCGCTCACGCGAGAGACGCTGGAGCGGGTGAATGGTCTGGAGGCGCTGGTCGCGCATTTGGCGGACGACAATATTCTTGGGCAGAACGTGCTCAAGCTTGGTCTGCAGGTGAAGCTGGCGGCAACCGTGCCGGTGATGGCCGTGCCGGAACGGTCCTTGCGCGCGGTGTGGCAGCATGAATTGCGCTGGGCCCGCACGATCCGTGCCCTGGCGCCGATCGCCTACGGCGCCTCGATTATTCAGTTTCCGCTGTTCTGGGCCAGTTTGGCGGTGCTCGCCTCCGGTGGCGGGTGGCTGGACATCGGTGGTTTTCTCGTCGCCTGGCTGATTCGCTACGGCGTGGCCCGGGAGATCGACCGCAGCCTCAGCCGCATGCGCGGCCGAAGGGTGGCGCCGACGCCCGCCTGGCTGCTGCCGGTGCGCGACATTCTCTCCGCCGTGGAGATCGTGGCCAGCTTCTGCGGCAACGCGGTGGTTTGGCGCGGCCATGCCATGCGGTCGGACCATGGCCGCCGGCACCACGCCCCTGCTTTGCATCTGCCAAGCGCCCCACCCGCTTACGCGCATGCGGCGCGCGAGCTGGATGTGATGACGAGCTGATATCAGCCTGCGTTGGCGGGGCCGGGGCGGCTGACCGCGGCCAGCAGCGCCGGCGAAAAAATCAATGTGCTCACCAGCGTGCAGGCCAGGCTGACCAGCAATAAGTCGCCCATGCTGGCGGTGCCTGGATGGTGAGAGAGTGCCAGCGATCCGAACGCTGTCGCTGTGGTCAAAGCCGAAAACAGCACCGCCCTGGCCGTTGCCGAGCCCAAAGGCGCGCGGTGTCCGGCCCGCCAGTTCATCACGAAATACACGTTGAAAGATACGCCAACACCCAGCAGCAGCGGCAAGGCAATGATGTTGGCAAAATTCAGCGGCAAAGGCAGCAGCACCGCGGCAATCACCGTTAGCAAGGCAGAGAGAATCAGCGGCGCCAGTACCAGCACGGTATCCAGCAGGCGCCGAAGGGCAACGCCCAGGATGAGCGCGATCGCCGCCAGCGCCCCGAACGCAGCGAAGCGGAAGGCCGCGACAATGGTATCCGCGCTACGCACGATCGAAACCGCGGCGCCGCTCGCCCCCGGCGCCACCGCCGACACCTCGGCGACAAACCGGTGCAGGCCCGCACTGTTCCGCGAGGCCGCGTTTGGCAGAACTTGCAACTTCGCTCGTCCATCCGCCGCCACCCAGTCGCTGGCGATGTCGCGGGGGATATCGGCGCGTGTCACCGGGCCGGCGGCCAAAACCTGGCTCAGGGAGCTGAGTTGTTCCGGCAGAAAGCGGGTCAGCGCGGCATCCGCTGCCAGTATCTGGCTGGCTGGCGCCGCCTCCAGCCGCGCCAGATCGGCGGTGACCAAGGCAAAAGGGTGTCCGGCCGGCAGCGTTCGTGCGGCTGCCTGCATCGAGGGCAAGGCTTTGCGGAGACCCGCGCGCAGAGCGTCTTCGCCGGGATGCGGCGCGGCGGTCACTGCCAAGGATGGCGCCAGGATCGAGGCGGCATCGGCGATCATCGGCAGTTTCAGCGATTGCTGATCGGGCACCAGGCTATCGATGCTCAACACGCCATCCACCGAGGGCACTTGTCGTATCCTGGCCGCAACGGCAGCGATGTCGTTTACCGAAGGCTCAAGCAATTCAATGCTGTATGGATTGGTCACCGGGTCGGCCACCAGATCGTTCAAGGTCTTCACCGATTCGCTCGACTGGTTCTGGGTATGCAGCGGATCGCTGTCGAAACGCAGCCAGGGCAGCAGGCCAAGGCCGAGAAGCGCCAAGGCGCAGGAGGCGGCCAGGATCGCCACCCGATATCTGATGATCAGGCCATCGATTGGCCGCGCCCAGGTGAAACCAACCTCGCTTGCTTCCGCGGCCGGCCGGCAGAGCGCGATAAAAGCCGGCAAGGCGGTGAGTGTGCAGAAAAAGGCCAGCAGCATGCCGATGCCGGCGATCAGCCCAAGCTGCGCCACGCCGGCAAACGATGTGGGCGTAAATGCCAGGAAGCCCGCGGCCGTCGACAGGGCAGCCACCAGTATCTGGCCGCCACTCTCCCGCCCGGTTGCCCGCAGAGAGGCGATCGTTCCGGCTTCCCTGGTGCTTGCGTCGCGAAACCGCACGGTGAACTGGATGGCAAAATCCACCGCCAGGCCAACGAACAGCACCGCGAAGGCCACCGAGACGAGGTTGAGCGTGCCGACGGCGAGTGCCGCGAACGATGCCGTCAGGTCCAGGCCGAGGAGCAGAGTCAGCAGGATCGGGACAATCAGCCGCCAGGATCGTACTGCCACAAACAGCCACACGGACACCAGCACCAGGCTGCCGAGCAACCCGCCCACGGCCCCCTGCGCCACGGTTGAAAATTCGTCATCCTCCAGCGCCACCGGGCCGGTGATCCGCACCCGGGCGCTGCCATTGCGGACGAATTCCAGCCGAGATGCCGCCTGGCGGATTGCCAATGTTGCGGCTGCACCCGGCTGCAAGGCGCCATAATCGAGTTTTGGCTTCAGCAGCACAAAGCGATAATGGCCTGCCATTTTGGCCAGCGGCCCGGCGAGCAGCCTTTCCCAGGAGAGCGGCTCGGCTGGCCCGGGCTCCGACAGGGTCTTGTGAAAGCCGAGCAAAGCCGGCTCGAACGAGGTGAGATCGGCCTTGGTGCGGACCACCCCCTCGCCGATCAAGGAGAGCGCCCCAACCAGGCCGTTCAGGCTGGGATCGGCGGCAAGTTGGCCCAGGAATGGCTGCGCATCGACAATCTTGTCGAGCAGCGATCGCAGAGGCGCCTCATTGACAAACAGCAGCCCGTTGCGGCGCAGGAAGGGTGATGCGTCCGGCCGGCGCACCGAAGTGAAATGTGCCCGGTCGCTCTGGAGCGCGTCGGCCAGCCCGGCAGCCGTTGCATCTGCCTCCTCGGGAATCGACGCATCGATCACCGCCACGAGGATATTCTTGGTCTGCGGAAACGCGTCGCGCAGCTGATTTTGCCGCTGCTTCCAGGGCAGGCTCGCCGAGAACAGGGTGCCGGTGTCGGTGCTGACACCCAGATCGGTCTTGATCGTCAGCACACCAAGCACAGCCAGCACCAGCGCGATCGCCGCCACCAGGCGTGGCCGCGCGCCGCACGCAGCGGCCACGGAGCCCAAGCTTTTGGACTGACCCCGCATGGCTACGATGCCGGCAACCGCCAAAGACGAATCGCCGTCATGACCATCATCACGGTCGCCCCGGCCGCCGCACCCACCAGCAGGGGGCTCAACCACCCCAGCCAGGCGAACGGCGCTATGATGTAAAGCGCGTCCTCCGGGTCGAAGCCCCATTTTCCAGAATAGGCCTTGATTCCCGGCGGGCTACGCAGCTCCAGCTGATGGGAAAAAACGCTGCCGAGCAACAAGGTGACACCGGTGAGCAAGCCGAGCGGCATCGACCAGGCGCCGAGCCAGCCATGCCGCAGCCCGATCCCGATGGCGACGAACAGCAGCGTGTTGACGGTAACGTCGACGTAATAATCATAGAGGTGGCCGCCAGGGCTGGTCAGTTTGCCCAGCCGGGCCAGTTCGCCATCCGCACGGTCCAGGAAGGCAGAGACAATCCACAAGCCGCCGCCCCACCAAGCGGCCGAATGACGCTGCAGGCTGAAAAAAACACAGGCGGCCAGCCCGGTGAGCAGCCGCAGCGTGGTCAGATGGTTTGGCCGGATCGGTGTGCCGATCATCGGGCGCACCAAAGGCCGCGCCGCCAGATGACTCCAGGATGTGCCGCTCACGCACCGAGGCCTTGAACCAGATTGCTATCCGCCAGCACCACCTACTCCGTTGCCGCCACCCTGTTCCGGCCAGCCAGGCCAGTGACCGAACTATGGTGACGAGTCGATGCTCACCACAGTCTTCACCGAATTCGCGATGAAGCATGCCTCATGCGCGTCATGATGCATCTGGTCCAATGTCGCCTTATCCGGCACCGCGCCACTCCACGCAATCCGTGGATGCAGCACCACCTGCGTCACTGCCTGGCGCCCTGGTGCGATCGGCGCCATCACACCTTCGGCATGGTCGCGATACGAAGCGATGCCGAAACCGGCCAGCCGCGCCACGTGCAGAAACCACAGCATGTGGCAGCTGGAAAGCGCGGCAACCAGCATCTCCTCGGGATCGACCGCCGCCTCGACCGCCCAATGCCCCACAAGGTGCGGCGAGGCGGAGCCTGGGATGCTGGTTCCGCCATCGAAGCGCAGCATGTGGCCGCGGCTGTAATGGCCCGCCAGAAAATCCTCGCCGCTCTGCAGATCCCAGGCAATGTCTGCGCTATAGGCTGCCATCTTCTACGGTCTCCGCGATCACGAGCCGGGCGTGGCGCGGGTTTTAACCCAGCTTCACCAGCCCTTGCATCGGTGTTCGTGGGTTGAGATCCGCGCGACACTTGGTTCGGCCTTGCCGAACGTAGCGTCTTGCGTCGGCGGATTAGGGTGTTTACCTCTAAGGGCCCGTTCGACATGAATCGAATCGGGTCACGGGGTCGAACGGGCCCTTAGCCTTTGTTTGAAGCGGCATCTTTGTCGGCGTGCCGACGCAGTTATGTGCCGACGATGCCTAATTCGACACGTGCCGAGGCAAAGCGGGAGGACGAAAAATGGCATTGGCCATCAGCGGGCCACGGTGGTGATCACCGCGGCCGCTCCAGCTCGCCGCGCGCCGCGCCGGCTTCACCTGTTCCCCGCCAGTCACCGGGCCACCCTGAAACCAACACCGGGAACACGACATGGCTAGCTGGCAGGCCCATCTTCTGGATTTCGTGATGCGAATCCAGGTCAAGCGCAAGCTGCACGGCAAGACCGATCTGGAGGAAGTGCGCCGCCTGCTGGCAGGGGGCGCCATGCCGGTGCCCGCCGGTGTCACATTCCGGCCCGATACGGTTGGCGGCATCGCCGGCGAATGGGCCCATTCCGCCGGCCTACCCAAGGCGACGTTGTTATACCTGCATGGTGGTGGCTATTTCGCCTGCTCGCCGCGCACGCACCGGCCGATTACCGGCGCCTACGCGGCAGAGGGCTTTGCCGTTTTCGTTCCCGATTACCGCCTCGCGCCTGAACATCCGTTTCCCGCCGCCATAGAAGACGCGCTTGCGGCATGGAACGGGTTGGTCGCCCTTGGGCACGCCGCGGAAACGCTGACGGTGTCGGGCGATTCGGCAGGGGGTGGCCTGGCCTTGGCGCTGCTGCTGAGCTTGCGCGATCAGCATGCCCCGATGCCCGCCGCGGCGGCACTGCTCTCGCCCTGGACCGACCTCGCCTGCACCGGCGCCTCGATCGTCAGCAACGCCAAGCGCGATGCGATGTTCACCGGCCCGGGCCTGCGTCTTGGCGGCAGCCTGTATCTCGGTGGTGCCGACGCGAAAGCGCCTTTGGCCTCGCCGCTCTATGCCGATTACGACGGCCTGCCGCCGCTGCTGATCCATGTTGGCGACCGCGAGGCGCTCCGCGATGACAGCACCCGCGTGGCTGATCGTGCCCGTGCCGCCGGCGTGCCGGTGGATCTGCGTATCTGGAAAATTGTGCCGCATGTCTGGCAATTGGCGCGCTTTGTGCCGGAATCCCGCGAATCCATGCGCCTGGCAGCGTCATTTCTTCTCTCGCACGCGTCCCCCGGCTGAGACTCGGGTCGTATTATGCGAGACTTGCCTGGCGAATCAGGAGCGTATCCTTTTCCGCTAACCCCTCCACGGCTTTCTGCCCGGCCTCGACGCAGAGTGTGACGATGTCACGGATGGCGGCGGCCGCTTCATCCGCACCTTCTATCCCGCGCAGGTCACGCTCCGGTTCAGGGGGCGCATCGCTGGACCAGAGGCCGAGCACGAACATCGCATTCGGCAGCTTCTGGCGGAGGCGCCGCAGCAGCGTGCGCAAATGGGCGGGGCTGCCGGTGGCTTCCATATAGCTGATAGCGACGATGGCCACGCCACCCACATCCAGGGCGGCCAGGGTAGAGCGGGTGACCGCATCATGCTGCGCCACCCGCGCGGGAAGGCCGTGCTTGCCGAGAATCTGCGCCAGCATCGCGGCGGCCGCATCATCCAGCGGGCCACGCCCGCCAACACAGAGCACCGGAGGCGCTTCCTCCCACGCCGCCGGCAGCACCGCCAGATGTGGCGGCAGGCGCGGGGATACGCGGATGATATCCGGATCGGGAAGCGGCAGGGCCGCGGGGCCGTCATCACCCCTCGTCGGCGGCGGGGGTGCGTCATCATGCGAGTCGAGGTCTTCCACCAGGCCAATCAGCGCATCGCGCATCAGCAACTGGCGATCACGCGAGAGCACGCCCCTTGCCACGTCGGTAGCCGCAAGCTGCAAGGCGCGCAGGGCCACCTCGTCGTAATAGACCGCCAACGGATTGGAGCGCAGCTGGATTTCCGCCTGCGTTGCCGCCTCGTCAGGGTCGCCGGCGAGCATGCGCTGATACAGGCTTTCGATCGGCGTCAGGGCCGGACGGTCGCCCAGGAGGACATCGAGAAATTCCAGCCGTTTCACATGGCGGCCGAGCACCACCAGGCACAAGGTGAGTGGCGTTGCCAGGAGCAAGCCGATCGGACCCCAGATCCAGGTCCAGAACAGGGTGGCGATCACCACCGAGACCGGCGAAAGGCCGGTGCTATGGCCGTAGGCGAAAGGCTCCACCACCTGGCCCATGATCGGCTCGGTCACCAGATACAGCCCGATGGTCCAGAACGCCGCCGTCCAGCTTGGATCGATTGCCGCCGCCAGCAGCAGCGGGATGACCCCGGCGATGAACACCCCGGCATAGGGCACGAACCGCGCCAGCATACCCACCAGGCCCCACAGCACGGGGCTTGGCACGCCGATCAGGAACAGGCCGGTGCCGACAATCACGCCGAACGCCGCGTTGATCGCCAATTGGGTGAGAAAATAGGTCGAGAGCCGCGCGCCGGCATCGTTCATCGCCAGCGTGGTGCGATGCAGGTCGGTTGAGCCGAATAGCCGGATCAGCCGGTCGCGCAGATCCTCTTTCTGCAGCAGCATGAACACCGCGACGATGAACACCAGCAGGATTGTGCCGAGCGGCGAGAGAACCTCGGCCAGCACGCTCTGCACCAGATGAAGGGCGCTGGGCGCCGGCGTTTGTACCTGCACGGTCATCGGGTTCTGTTCGGTGCCGGCGGGCGGCGGCTGGCGGCGGCCATGGGTGGCGGGGGGCGGTGCCGGCGGCTGGCCGAATTGGCCACCCATCTGGGCCATCAGCGCCTCGACTCGCCCGAGCGTGGTGCGGCGCAAGGTTTGTACCTTGGCGTCGATCGTGGCCTGGTATTGCGGCAGCCCGGGGGCCAGGTCGGCGATCTGCTGTTCGATCACCACGCCGAGGCTGAGGATCAGCGCGAGCGCCATCATCACCGCCAGCAGCACCGATGGCACACGCGGAATATGCAGCCGCCGCAACAGGCTGGCGAGCGGCGCCAGCAGAAAGCTCAGCAGGCCCGCCAGGGTAACCGGGATCAGCACATCACGCGCCAGATACAGGGCGCTGACCACCACCACCCCGGCCGTCAGCGTGAGCAGGCTGGCCACACCAGGCAGTTCCGGTGGCACGATCTGCGCGCGGGCGGGGGCAGTTGGGCCGATCTGGTCAGACATATGCGTGATCCCGTCGCGTCATCAGAACGCTGCACCAGGACGCGGCAGGAGCAATTTTGTTCCGCCATCCGGGTGCAACCGCGTGACTATGAACCCGTTGGATGGCTGATACGTCATTGCCGAAGGGGTTTTAAGGGATGTCTATACTTGCGTGGCTCATTCTGGGCCTGATTGCCGGCTTCATCGCCAGTAAAATCGTCAACCACACTGGCTCAGGCATCATCCTGGACATGGTGCTTGGCATTGTGGGCGCCATGGTTGGCGGCTGGCTGTTCATCCAGTTCGGCGCCATGCCGGTGACTGGCTTCAATCTCTACAGCATGCTGGTGGCAGTGGTGGGCGCGGTTGTGGTGCTGGTGATCTACCATGCCATCTTCGGGCGCCGCAGCGCGGTGTATTGATGGCAATCGCCTGCCGGGACATTGGGTCCCGGCAGGCGATGCTACGTTACCGCCAGCCGCGATTAGGGGCGTCGAACGAGATGCCGGTCAGGCTGAGATCGAGCGGCCGCCCGGCTTCGGGCGCTTCGGCGACTTCAAGCACAGCCTGCCGGACATAATGCCGCGTCATCCGCAAATCGGCCGGCGCACGCGCCAGAACCGGCATCGGGGCGCGGGTTGCATTGGCCACCAGGGTGCCCCGGTCCGGCCGCGGATAGATGAAGCCGTGGGTGGGATAGATGCTGCCGAATGCGCCGTTATGCCCAAGCTGAACCCGCACGGCGGTCCAGTCATTGTTTTCCGACACGTCTTTCACCTCGATATCCCGGGTGATGCCGCGGCTGTTCCAATGCGACTGGTCGATGACGATGGTGCGGCTATCCTCGATGCCGGAAACAACGGCGACATGACCGAGCGGCATGCGGCCATTCGCACGGAAGCTGAGCACGCTGCCGGCTTCCGGCCGGGCGCCGCGTTCATAGATACCGGCGGCGTTGCTCCACCAATCCCGCGCATTGCCGGAAATCAGAATGCCGGCATCCTGTTTGGCGAACGCCACGCATTGGATCACATGCGCACCATATGCGTATGCATATCTGGTGTGATGATGGGACACCGTTGCGAACTGCGTGTGGTGCGACGATATCCGGGTGGCCACGGCACGACGTCGGTGGCTGGTGCCCGCATGGGCGGTTGCGTGGTGGTGGGCTGAGACCTTGGTGGCCGCAGCGTGGTGGTGCCCTGTTGTTTTGGCCATTGCCTGGCCGCTCATGAGTATCGCCGACATCGCAACGCAGGTGCCTAAAGCGGCAAACCTATTATCGCCCACGGACATGCACACTCCCGAATGTCATCACTCTGATAAATTCGGTAACAACCTGTGTGCAACCCTGGCAACCGTTTACATCACGCCTCAGCGACAATCGCACTTATTAACAAAAATTACCCTGTGAGCATGTGCAGAAAATAGGTCTATTGTCCTAATTCACGACTTTAGGGCGGTAACGTAACAGTGTGTGATAATTCTGTGTCGTTTGTATTATTTCGTTGCTTTTGGGCCACAGGGGCCTGTGACCCAATTTTCGCCGCTACTTGCAGGTGGTGACCATAATTTCGACGAGGTAGCTGGGGTCAGCCAGCTCCGCCTGTACCAGCGCGCGCGCCGGTGCCTGCCCCTCCGGCAGCCAGGCCGACCACACTTCATTGAGGGCCGCGCGATCGGCGATGTTCTTCAGCCAGATTTGCGCCTGCAGCATGCGGGTGTTGTCGGTGCCATGGATTTCCAGCACCGCATCGATCTGCGCCAGCACATCCCGGGTCTGCCGGCGATATCGAGCGTGGTATCCCTGGCCACCATGCCCCTGGTGTAGACAAAGCCGTGATATTCCACGGCATCGGCAAAAACGGCGTTGGCCGCGGTACGGATGATTCGGCTCATATCGGGTGGTCCTTGTTGCAATCTCTCCCTCGCACGCGGGCGAGAGGTCTGGGTGGGGGGCTACTTTACCTTGTCGTCGGCGGTCGGCACCGCCTCGCTGCGCTTGAGGCAATCCGAGACCATTTCATCATAATGGTATTTGTCGGATAGCCCGTCGGAGGGCAAAGGGCGGGGGGTGGATCCGGAGAACGGCGAATCGTTTTCCGCCCGCTCCGACAATTGATAGCGGTTCTGGGCGTCATAGACGCGGTCCGCCTCGTGACCGCAGCTTTCCGAGGCTTCGCGCTGGGCGGCGGATTCGGGCGGCGAAAAACCGCACCCTGCCAGCGGCAGCAGGGCGATCATCGCGATGGGAAGCCAACACCGGCTAACCAAACACGGTTTAACCCAACGCTGTTTAACCCAACGCTGTTTAACCCAACGCTGGCGCCGCATCGCATCTGGCTGAAAGGCGGTCATTGGCATCAGGCTCCAGTGCAAGCGTGAGGGGCGGGCAGCGTTTTGAGACTGTTCCGGAAACCCGGCTCGTCGAAGGATGCGTCATCGGTCAGGCGCGCCTCCGCCGCAAGCCTAAGGAGCGTAGGGTGGAGTTTTGCGTCACGCCGATCGAACTCGATCAGGCTATGCGTCCATGGCGCGCGGGCGAGGAGATCGACCAGGGCCAGCAGCCGGAAACAGACGGAGAGCCCGTAGCTGGTCTCCATGCCGACAACGCGGTCCACCGCGCCGGCCCAGCAGGCGGCATCCGCATCGTGCAAGGCGAGATCGGTCCAGCTGCCATCCTCCCGCCGGAAACGAAAAGCACGCTCCACACTCCAGGCGGCGCGGTTCGCCGCGTCCCGCGCCAGGTCCCAGGCAATCAGGATGTCTCGCCCCCGCACCGCCGGCAGTTCGGACGGGCTATGGTCGATCAGATAGGTCAGGGTGCCGTCGGCGGCGGCACCGACTTCGACACGTCGTGGCATGCCCTGATGATGGGGCCGCTGTCCACGGAAAGGAAGGCCGGGAGGCCAGGCGATTACCGCTGCGCCAGGGCGGCGCCGTGACGGGTTGCCACAATCTCGGCGACGATGCTGAGCGCGATCTCGGCGGAACTCACAGCGCCGAGCGCCAAACCTACCGGCCCCCTTATGCGTGACAGCGCCGATGGCGCATGGCCAAAAGCCGACAGCCGCTCCAGCCGGGCGGCGTGCGACTTGCGGGAGCCCAGCGCGCCGATGAAGAAGGCCTTGCCGCGCAAGGCGCGATCCAGCGCCGGATCGTCGATCTTGCTGTCGTGGCTGAGGGTGACGATGGCGGTGCGCAGATCCGGTGCCAGCCTTTCCAGCGCCTCGTCGGGCCAATCATGGCATAATGTCACCCCTGGGAACCGGTCGGCGCTGGCGAAGGCGCGGCGCGGATCGACGATGGTGACCGCATAGCCGAGCGCTGCCGCGAGCGGCGCCAAAGCCTGGGCGATATGTACCGCGCCCACCACGATCAGCCGATAGGCTGGGGCGTGCACATGCAGGAACCAGGACTCGCCGGCGATATCCACAATCCGGCTTTCATCGCGGCTCAAGGCCAGGGTTGCCGCATCCTGCAATGCCTGGGCGGCGGGTGTGTCCGGCAGCAGCATCTGGGTGCCATCGGCAAGGCGGGTGGCGAGCACCACGGCGCGGCCGGCGTGGCGGGCTTGCAGAACGGCTTCGACCATATCCGGCGTCATGGTGCGGCGGCGGCGCGAACGGGTTCGACAAATACCTGCATTTGGCCGCCGCAGGGCAGCCCGACCTCCCAGGCCCGCTGATTGGTGACGCCGAACGACAGCGTTTGCGCGGCACCCGTTTGCAGGCTGGCCAGAGCCGCTTCGGCCACCGCGCTTTCGATACAGCCGCCGCTGACCGAGCCGGCCATCCGGCCGCTGACGGTGACTGCCATCTGGCTGCCGGTGGGGCGCGGCGAACTGCCCCAGGTGTTGATCACCGTCGCCAGTGCCACGCTTTCGCCCGCCCGCAGCCAGGCGGCCACAATGGTGAGAATGTCTTCGGAATCGGTCATGCGGGAATCCGGGATTGATCTGGAGGGGGAATTAGGAGCAGGGGGGCCGACCAAGCCGCACGGAGTGTTATCCGCATGAAGACCAAAGCCGCCATCCTGACCCAGATGGGTCTTCCACGGCCCTATGCCGAGTCCCGGCCCCTCGTTCTGCAGGAAATTGAGCTGGCGCCGCCAGGCCCAGGGGAAATGCTGGTGCGGGTGGGGGCGGCTGGCCTGTGCCATTCCGATCTTTCGGTGATCGACGGTTCGCGCCCGCGGCCGATGCCGATGGTGCTGGGGCATGAGGCCGCCGGCGTGGTGGAGGCGTGCGGCCCGGAGACGCCCGGCTTTGCCGAGGGCGACCACGTGGTGTTCACCTTCGTGCCGAGTTGCGGCGTGTGCCTGCCCTGTGCCGAAGGCCGGCCGGCTTTATGCGAACCTGGCGCCGCATCGAACACCGCCGGGCTGCTGCTGCGCGGCACACGGCGCTGGTGTTCCTCGGCCGGCGAGGCGGCGGTGAACCATCATCTCGGCGTCTCCGGCTTCGCCGAGCGCATCGTGGTGAGCACCCGGTCCGCGGTGAAGATCGACAAGGCGCTGAAGCTGGAGATTGCCGCCCTGTTCGGCTGCGCGGTGATGACCGGGGTGGGCGCGGTGGTGAACACGGCGCGGGTGCCACCAGGTGCGAGCGTGGCGGTGTTCGGCCTGGGCGGGGTTGGGCTGGCCTGCGTGCTGGGGGCTGTCGCTTCGGGGGCGAACCCGGTGGTGGTGGTCGATCCGCTGGCGGAAAAGCGCGCGCTGGCGGTGTCGCTCGGGGCGACGCATGCGGTGGATGCGGGTGCGGAGGCGGTCAACGCGGTGCGCGAGGCAACCGGGGGCGGCGCGGATTTCGTGTTCGAATCGGTGGGGCATGAGGTGGTGCTGGCCCAGGCCTACGGGGCGACCCGTCGCGGCGGGACGACGATTGCGACCGGGCTGCCGCATCCGAGCAAGCAATTCGCGGTGCCGGCGGTAAGCCTGGTGGCGGAGGAGCGGACGGTGAAAGGCAGCTATATGGGCTCGGCGGTGCCGCTGCGGGATTTGCCGCGCTTCGTGGCGATGTACCAGGCCGGCAAGCTGCCGGTGGACCGCCTGCTGACGCATCGGCTGACATTGGAGCAGATCAACGAGGGGTTCGACCGGCTGGCGGACGGGGCGGCAGTGCGGCAGGTGGTGGTGTTTTAGCGGGTCTCGCTTGCAAAACGGGATGATGGTTCAAGTGAATGTCATCGCTCTCGCCCTTTCGCTTGCGATGCTTTGCGGTGCTTCAAGGGCTTTGGCCGCTTCTGCGTGCGGCGCCGGGGGCGCCGCACAGGTGATGGTGATCCCCAGTGTGCACAAACTGCTGAACAGCAATCCGAATTACAGCTACGCGCGGCTCTATGATATGGTGGCAGCCTTCCGCCCGGATATCGTCGGCGTCGAAATACGTCAGGAGGATTTGGCGCGTTCGGCGGAGTACCTGCGGCATAATTATCCGCGCGAGATGGTGGAGCTTTCCAGCCGTTATCGGGATCGCGTTTTTGGGTTTGATTGGCTTGGTGACGAGCTCGAGGGCGCCCCTGTGCCCGATGATTGGTGGACAAAGCAGAGCCGTATCAAGCAGCTTGAACGTGCCTGGACTGCGTCGCCCCCGCCATCGGACGATCGGTTGAAGCAGCGCGCGAAAGAGCTTGAAGCGCTATCCGCGCGTCGGGATGCGATTGCCAACACCGCCTCGCCGAAGGTGCTCGCGAGCGGACCTTATGACGAGGTGACGGCAGAGTATTATGCGACCGTCGCCATGCTGACACGCGGCACGCCCTATGCGCTGCTGCCGCAATGGTACGCCGCGCGCGACCGGCATCTGGCCGACAGAATCGTCGATGAAATCCGCCATCATGGCGGATGCCGTATCGTAATCATAACGGGCGCCGACCATCACGGCCCGGTTGCCACCGCGATCGGAACGCTAGGCAGCAGGGCAACTCTCGTATCCGTGCCGTGAGCGATCGTTTCGTTTCTTGTTTCCCAGTGCTGATACTTTGTAATCATGACGATCCCGCCGGGCCGGACTGGATCGCCACCGTCGGCGCTGATCCGGCTTGCGACCTCATCGGGGATTCGGACGGTCAGGTTCATACGACGATGCTACCGGAGCGCTACCGATCGCTTGCTTGGAAGGCAAGCTGCTTGCCCATAACGGCCAAATTTGGCCTCCAATCTGCCGCCTGCCCTATCTTCCCCTTTTTATCGCCCACGTACCGAACACGCACACCAACGCCCCCGCCAGCCCAAACCAGGTCAGCGCGTATTCCAGATGGTTGTTAACCGGCTGCGGCAACGCCTCGGCCGGTTCGGGCCCGCTGGGCGGGAGCGCGCCGCCGGGCGGATTGCGCAGTGCGACCAAGGTGAAGGGCGCTGCATCCGCGGCACCCAGGGCGGCGGCGATGGTGGCGGGGTTCAGGGTGTAGAAGCGGCGCGCCTCCAGGTCATCGGCGGCGGATAGAAAATTGGCGTGTTCGGGCAGCCGGATATAGCCGGTGATGTCGCGCGGGCCGGCGAGCGGCACGGGTTGCCCGGCATCGGTTGGCACCCAGCCAAGCACCACCAGAAGCGGCTTTTCGCCGACGCGATCCAGAATCTCGACTTGCTGCGCGCCCATCCGGTCGCCGCGCACCTCTGCGCCATACAGCGCAATCTTGTCGCCGCGCAGCACGCCATGGGCTTCTACCCGGGCGAACAGCTTTGGCGTTTCACCTGAAAGCGCCACCGGCGGCGCGCGCTCGGCAGCGGCAATCTGCGCCAGAAGCCCCTCTTTCCACTGCAGCCGGTGAATCTGCCAGATGCCGAGCCAGACCAGTATGGCAAGCGCGATGGCGGTGGCGATGGTGGCGGAGAGCAGGGAGCCCTTTGGGCGGATCGAGATGTCCTGGGTCAACCCTGCATCTCTGAGCGGCGGGTGTTGTATTGCTGGGCGGCGAAAAAGCTTTTGATGTAGCGCGTCATCAGCACCACCAGCACGCCGGTCACTGGCGGCCAAATGATGGCATGCACCCATAGCGGCGGCTGGAAATGAAAATCCACCCAGAACGCGGCACCGACAATGATCGCGCCGAGCACGATCAGGATGGGAACGGCGAAGGCGTCGCCGGTGTCGGTGCCGGAGAAATCCAGCCCGCAGACCAGGCAGGAAGGGCGGATTTCCAGCAGGCCAGAGAACAATTTGCCCTGGCCGCAGCGCGGGCACCGGCAGGTGAACGTGGCTTTCGCGACGCTGATGCCGGGCCCCTGCCAGTCCTCCGCCAAAACCGCTTGCCTATTCGGCCATCGGCACGCCGGCGCCCCAGACATAGACGAAGCAGAACAGGAACAGCCACACCACGTCGACAAAATGCCAGTACCAGGCGGCCGCCTCGAAGCCGAAATGCCGCTCCGGCGTGAAGCCGCCGGCCTTGGCGCGCAGCCAGCACACGCCCAGGAAGGTAGTGCCGACGATCACGTGGAAGCCATGGAAGCCGGTGGCGAGGAAGAAGATAGAGGGGTAGATGCCGCCGCCGGAAAAGTGGAACGGCGCCTCGGAATATTCCATCGCCTGAAGGGCGGTAAAGCTCATGCCGAGCAGGATGGTGATGCCCAGCCCGATCAGCAGGCTGCGCCGATCATTCTCGATCATCGCATGATGCGCCCAGGTGACGGTGCAGCCTGAGAGCAGCAGGACCATGGTGTTCAGCAGCGGCGTGCGGAACGCATCGAAGGTGTGGATGCCCTCGGGCGGCCAGGCGGGCGTGGCGGTGCCCAGCACGTGGTCAGGGTAGAGGGCAAAGTGGAAGAAGGCCCAGAAGAAGCCAACGAAGAACATCACTTCGGAGGCGATGAACAAGGTCATGCCGTAGCGCAGGCCGAGCTGGACCACCGCCGAATGCAGGCCGGGCGTGTTGCTCTCCGTCAGTACGGAGCGCCACCACATCACCATGGTCAGCGCCACCAGGGCGAAGCCGGCCACCACCATCAGGTAATTGCCGTAATGCGCGGCAAACACGATGCCCGCCAGCAACAGCCCGGCGCCCAGCGCGCCCACAATGGGCCAAGGGCTGGGATCGACGAGATGATAGGGCTGCTTCAGCCCCGAAGAGACGGCGAGAGTGGGTTCGTGAGTCGCTGTATCCATCGTCCGATCCATCTTCTTTTCAATGCCAACGCCCACACCCGGGCGCCGGCAAAACTCAAACCCAAACCAGCATTGCCGCCTCTGTCCCAGGCTGCGTTGCCGCAGACGTTCTAGGCCGCGCTGCGGCAGAAATCACCCCATATGGCCGATCTTGACCATGGTGATGGCGAAGAACAGCAAAGCGAGGCTGGCCAGGACCAGACCGAGGGCAATGTTCCGGCCGCGCTGGCGGCGCACCATCTCGGCCGCTTCCGCGGCCGTTGGTCTGGGCGGGAAGTCGCTCACAATGGGTCAGCCCACCAGTTTGTCGGCAGCCAGGGCCACGAAAATCGCGGCGAGGTAGGCGAGCGAGTAGCGGAAATTCAGCCGTGCCGGCTTGTCGCCGCTCAGGCTCACGCCCGCCTCATCCTGGCGGTCGTTCAGTACCAGCCAGGAGAACACCACGAAGCCCAGGCTCAGCAGGCTGGCCGAAA
>Ga0116227_10007762_pt1 | contig 20706 bp, 13 predicted proteins | sample S1TSphgellanicum_FD_89693 | JGI IMG/M metagenome (GOLD analysis project Ga0116227, IMG submission 89693) | Host-associated microbial communities from peat moss isolated from Minnesota, USA - S1T2_Fb - Sphagnum magellanicum MG | ecosystem: Host-associated > Plants > Peat moss > Unclassified...
AGTGTTTAAATTGTTTTATTGTTTTTTGTTGTAGTGGGTGGGGGGTGGTGATATGGGGGGTTTTTGTTTGTTTTGTAGAGGGGGGAGGGGGGAGGGGGGGGGAGGGGGGGGGGGGGGGGGGGGGGGGGGAGAAGGCATAGGAGGTAGTTATGGAGGGTGCCAACAACTTTTGCACTATATGGCCTACATGGTATTAAAAGGTTCATCCACAATTGAATTGGAACAAGGTTTCATGGATTGGCTTGTTGGTGGGTGTTGGTTCATTCGGGGGTGGGTTGATAAGGGATGCATTGATGCCATGTACAATTTTATGCTTGGAGAATCCAGATATAGAGAGGAGATGAAAGGATAGCAATATGGGTTTTTCAAAAGGAATTATCATAGTATCTTGGTGGATTTGGCACATGAATGCCAAATAATTAATTTTACTTAAATCTCTTGGTTCAGCACTTGGGTTTTTAATTCTGAAAATTTTGATAATAAAGAATAAACTTATTGTAAGGTAAGTTCATTTCAAATGATTTGAATTGCTTCAGCAATTAAGTGGACCTTTATTTAGGATCATCCCTTCACGACAATCATAAATCAAACTTTTACACCTTAAGCAACATTTTTGAAAATTTGACTTCAAATATTTGACAAATAAAAAATAAATGTATAATTTTTTTGGCAGATTAAAAAATTATTTAATTTATGCTGAAGCCATCAAGTATGAACCACAGGGACCAGTAGCTTGGTCACCTGACAAGCACAAGAAGTCTGTATATGCACAACAAAAATCTAATTTAGCCCATGATGGGTGGTAGGTCCTGCCACCCTCCTGAAAGCATCTCTAGTGGTGCTCTGTATGTGACCCTCCGCATATACTTTTCAAATCTAAGTTTAGTTATGTACTCTTTTGCAACCCCACCAAAAAACTGGGACAGCAAATAGGTGGAGGACTACTAATAGCAAACCACCTGGACCAATCATTACGATGGGCCAATCAGAAACTGAGCAGCAGTTAGATCATATTTATTACACTCTTTTCTGCAGGTTTTTATGCGGAGCCAAAAACCATTCTTCTGACCCAACCAAACCGGCATACTTAGATTTTCTTCATCATATTTTACTGTGCAGGATCACATACCGAGCACCGCTTGAGATGCTATGAGTCCTCACAAAGAGCTCCACTGGACAATTAAAGCACCCAATGACAAAAGGTAGAGATGTGGTTGGAGCCCACAATGCACATAATGTGGAAAAGTCTCATGTTGGCCGCATGTAAACAACAGATCTTTTTGTGCCGCTGAAAATTCAAATGAATTTGCAAAAAAACCAGGTTTTGGAAGGAAAAATCAGTTGAGGACGAGGTAATGCTTGGGCCAATGGCACAGGCCACACTAGTTTGATTTAATTAGGCAAAGTTGGTGATTGAAAAATAAGGCCTAATTTGTGTTCATTGAACCCAAATTCATTGCATGATAAAAATCCCCCAACATTTCTTGAACACTCACTCACATGCCTTAGTAAGTTTCCACTCATTTTACTCATCAAATGGTGACACCCAAGACAATCATAGTGTTCATCAAACTGAGCCTTGAAAAAATTAGGGTCACTGTTTAGGTTTGGAAACCCTAAACCCTAAACCCTAGGCAAAGGATTCTGCTGGTTCTAACGGATGATACTCTGACTCAGCTGTGGATAAATCCTAACTCAGGTTGATGTTGGGTTTTCACCTGTATTTACAGCATAGGTTCCTAGGTTTCCAGGTAGGGAAAATACATGGCTACTATACTAAGCAGATGCAAACAGATGATCTACATGGTTAGTACATAGGTATGGGCTAATGGGTATTTCGGTAAGTAGGGTAGTAAAAACAGGGTCTGAGCTAACAAACTATGGTTAGCTAAGGAACCAAGAATCCAATGGAAAATTGTTTCCTGTCCATCCATCATCCATCCGTCAAGGTGAGCACATCATTGATACCAGACTTATTATATACTATATCTGCTGGTATCATAAGGCATACGCTGATACCGTTGCATACCCATTTCATATCCTTCAAATTATACATATGATGCCATATATATCACATTTAAAAATGCTATGACACCATTATGCATGTGGTATCAAAATTTTGGAGAACTCTACTGGATACCAGTCTCGGTCTGGTATCACAAAGTGGTGATACCAGACCACCAACACTGATATTTAGCTTAGTGTGTCCTCCATGGTCAGCTGCTGGTGGCTGTTGTTGGTTCACTCTTGCCCAATGACACTTCTTCCCTCCTTGCAAACAGAAAGCAAAGAAAAGGGGACTTTCTAGATGAGCAATCCCCAAAAACAAGCATAAGCAGTGGGGGCACTCTCTTTATAGTTAATTGTTTGGCCCACTTGACAATCATCCCTAGATTGTAAACTAGCATCAAGATGGTTTCAAAAGTGAGTCCCATGTGCCCCATCTAGTTCAAAGTACGAAAAAAACATCAATGGGAAGTGAGAGCAGGATCCTGAGGAATATAATAGTCCATAATAGAGTTAATCGTAAAGTCACCCTTTGTTTCACCCCCCTATCTCCTCTGCTTTCACCCCCTATGGGGATCTTTCAGTGTTATCCGCAAAGTTAGGAAAATTTATCAAATCTGGGTATGAAATGCTGAAACTCAGCATTTAATGCACAAGGTTCGAGAGTAATTATAGTAGTTGTACAGGTAAGAGGAGTGAAAATATTCAATGTAGCAGCAGTGCAGGCGCTCAGGAAAAAGGAAACACAGGATGAAACTCAGTTTACCACCAAAATTGGTGGAAAAACTAGTTTGGGTCCCAGTTATTTCCTTTTGGTAAAATTTTCATTCCCAGTTCCACGTTTGATGCCCTATTATGCCGAAACTGGCCGTTCTCGGCACCTAATCGCCTGACTTTACGGATAACTCTAATCTTTATCCAGGAATCCAGGATCTGCAGGAGGCGAAAGTACAGTCTTCATTTGCTTGCTCATGGGCTGTGTTTTCTTATCATCAGGATTCATGACCTCATCCATGAAGTGTCCCTCAAGTCCTCCCTCCCTCCCTCCTCTGTATGGAGAAAAGGGTTTTGTGTCCAGATTAAGTAAAATTCTTGCCATGGTGACTGGATTGTTGCAAAAGGAAGGCACTATTTACACAGAGAGCCTGCAACACACATGCTCAAGAAAATGTCCACTCAGCTACCCCCAAAAAAAAAGAGAGCAGCCACTCTGACAGCCGGGCTTTGGCTCTGCTCAGAGGCCGAAGTGCAGCTCATGCATATCTGCTCAGATCAAGAACAAGTCTGTTTGGTTCCATCAAGAACAAAATATAGTGGCTGGAAGGGCAATGAACAAGCCATTGGAGGATGAAAATAGCTGGCTGAGTGGTGAAAGCTGAACAAGGGCAAACCTTGTGTGTCAGCCTGGTCTCTCAGCCTCCACATCAGTCACAGACCACTTGGGGAAAAACCCCTGTCAATAAAAGGCAGGGATAGTAGGGTAGATAGGCCAGTGAGCGAACATTTAAAAATTCAAATGAGGTCCACTCCTCACACATTGTTCCTCTGATTCTGAAGCTCAAAGAACATTTTTAGTGCTTCACCTAGTGCTTCCAATGCTAAAAACATCTCTCAATTTGATAAAGGAATGAGCAAGATTTGGGGTGTTTGGTGTAAGAGGGCTTCAATGTTCGACGATGGGTGACTTAAAACAGATAAGGATTTCGTGCTTAACATCTTTGATCTTTGTATCTTTGCCTCTCGAATACAAAGAAGTTTTGTAAAGCACTAGTTGGTGCACCCATCAGGTTTTTAATCACTCAAAATAGATTAAAAATAAGGAAAATATGGGGCTGGAACTAAAGAGGTGTCTAGAGCTATTTTTTCAAAAAAATTGAAACAAACTATCACTCATCTTCTTGTTGTGGTTTTTTGCATTGCTCCTTTACTTCTAATGCTCAAAGAACATTTTTAGCCTTCCAATTTGCACATCCAATTACACAAAATCACTTAATTTGGTTAAGGAATTATGAAAATATTGGAAACTGTTCAATAATAAAAACATGTTTGTTTAATGATGGGTGATTTACCTTAAGCCATCCACTAGAAGTATAGTGTGGCAATCTTAAACCCTTCTCATCTTTTTCCACCATTGTTGCCACCACTTATCTCAAGGGTTTAAGGGTATGTGTGAACATTGTCTACAAGGTAGGTGTAGTGGATTAGGGTTACCATTTGTCTACAATCTGTGTACAACTTTTGTCACCTATTATTTGAAGTTTTAAGATCTTGCTTGAGATCTAAAATAGGGATAGTTAATGCGGGCTCATGAATGTCTAGTATTTTTGGCCAATGCTCAAGGTCGCCTCTTCAAATAAAAGCACAAGAATAAATGTCACAAAACAATATAATAATCAAAACACCACAAACACTAATAAATGGATGGTTGTAAACTACAAAAAAATCATCTGACAAATCAGCTAACAATATAGGTGCATTGGTTACGATATGTGGGAGAGATGAAGAATGCTTCACAAGTGTGATAACACGTTGAAAAGTTGCAATTGTTTACGTAGGTTGGAAGGTTATGGACACATTGTCGATAATAAGAAATAAATATCATGGGAGCTAAAAAAGATCATAGATGATTGGCGATAGTGGCCTAAGCACAAGAGGTCAAAAAAGAATTAAAACGAGAATGAAAACAACCATAAGTCTGTATGGCAAGGGGAATGAAGTCGTCTCTTGATGCATGCTCCACTTATGATCATGTTTTCTCCTAAACGACAATTATTATTGCATGTTATACCATATCTTATGAGTTGAATCAATTGTAACAACGTTTGTTAAATTTCAAAAGCTATTTCTAGTGATAAGAATATGGACTCATCTTTGAGTGTGACCAATGAGCTTTGTGATTGAACTTGGTTAATTTGTTTACATGTGCACAATATTAAAATGAACCATCACACACCAACACACCATCAATTAGATGTCAAATGTGATTTAGTTACATGTGCTCAACCTTAAAGTGAGCTAGCACCCACCAACACACCTTCGATTTGATGTTGATTGTGACTTAGTTACATGTGTGTGGCCTTAGAGTGAACCAACACCCACCAACGTACCATCAATTGGATGTTGGTTGCAACTCAATTACATGTGCATAGCCTTAGAATGAACCAAAACCCACCAACACACCATTAACTAGATGTCAATTGCGACTTAGTTGTGGATGAACTTCAATTGTGTTAATTTTGGGAGCATTTACACTGATAAGGTTTCTAGTTTCTACTAGCTACTCCAAGTTTGCTTTCGTTTGCTGAGAGATACAAAAAGCAAGGAATTATTTTCCAATGTTGCGCAATTCTTTGAATTTTTGAAGAACCTTCAATTTTGATTCTTTAACTATTTCAGAATCAAAGAATCATCGGTTTTGGTTCTTTGAAAAAAATTCAAAATCAAAGAACCATCAATTCTGATTACTTCAAAAATCTTAAAGAATCGATGATTTGTGACATTTTCATTAAAAAAAACCTTGGTTGTATACAAAAGCCAGTTCTTTGACATGTTGAGAACTGGCAGGTAAGTGAATATATACCTGGGTTGATAACTGGCAGGTATCTGTCCCTAATTCTAAGAACAGCCCAACACTGGTATGTTCACAAACAATTGGTCTACTGCAATCCTAAGAGACACCCAAATGATCACTTAGGCTAGTCAAAGGTCTTGAGCTTTCCAGAGAAATAATAAAGTGTGGCCAAAATAGAGTGGCAGAGGGGTTTCTAAACTAGAAAGAAGGTCACATGAACATATGCAGACTCAAAATGAAAAGTTGATATATCACCACTGATTCCCACAAAACAGAGCAACATATGAACAATCTTCACACATTCATTCATCAACATAACCTCACTTCTCTCTGTGATTCAATCTGCACATGAACAAATACTAGACCACATGCATTTAAAATCTTCTTGCAGGACTTAATGCATGCATCTGATCCAGGGCGACAATTTGATCTTGACCAACTCAATGGGAATGAATAGCCTTCCCCAACATCCACTTTCAGCATGACTCCATCAATCCCATTACAATGAACCGGAATCAATAGCACCCAATCAAATCCCCTAAGCATTAATCCCCTCCGCTCCAAAATATTTCATCATTCATTTGAGAGATTCTGGCAACCAAAAATTCATGCATACATCACATTGAGAGTAGTAGTTGATACAAGCAGCAGAATTTGTTCAAAACTCAACCACTGTACATGTCTTTCTGTGCATCTCTTCTTCTTCACCCACCAGCTTTCTCTTCATTGCACCTTCACTTCCCACCTTAAAATTTCTCACAGAGCCTTTGAGAAGCCATCAGAAGAACTTATGGAAAAGAGGCAAGTACCAAAGCTTCACTTATAATAAGCTAAATTACTCATCAACAGACTCCAAAGATTTGCTTGCTGGCACCTCCTTCATGATCTTTGATGCACTTAGTTGTAGTAATCACAGAGGCTTTCATGCACTTGTTCTTCACTCACAAAAAACCTCATTTCTTATCAACCAATGGGTTCTTAGTCATTGGTACTTCAAAACACATCATCCTGATTTGCACATTGCAAAAAGTACTTCCAGTTGTGTTGATAAAATTACAATGAATATGAAGCAAATCCACATGAAGCGATGAATATGTGAAGAAGGGGTAACCCTAAACCTCAGGCTCCACCCTCGGGTCACAGGGTGTAATGCCATGCTCTGCCAGGGAATTACCCAGCACAATGATAAAGAACAGGCCAGTATGTTGGGCCTGAATGCTGGGCCCTCCTGCCCATAAGGTAGGAAATTACAAAATTCTCTCACCGTACTAGCACGAGCGCCTGCCATACTGGCCTGCCTGGTGTGCAGCCAATTCGCACACACAGAATGACCTGTCTGGTGAGGTCATTATGATCATCAGAAAGGACACTTGAACCAAGTCCAGCCGCCTTCCTTCCTGCACGCACCTGACAAATTATGCTCCCCTTGTGCACTCCAATTTCAAGAGTCCAGAATAAAAAATTCCTAGTGCAGATGTGGAATATAGAAAGCAAGGAATACACTACTTGCACGGAAATAAGTTGTGGGTTAACCAGGAATTTAACTCAGTTGTCATTCTTTCTCGATCTGCCACCAGGTATTGTGATAGCCAAAGCAGGGAAAATGAAGGCAAAAAGCTCAATGTAATTGACCTACGTAGTGCACTGCCATTAGGTCAAACCATGTGGGTGCGATGCAGGACGCCACACTGACACCCACAAAGTTCATAGGGGCTGTTTAGTGTCCTGCCCATAACAGGAATAGTGCTGGATTTGGACCGATACGATCAAACGTAAATGTATGTCTGGTAGGACATTTTGTTTTGTTGTTGGGTCCCTTAAGGGATTCTCTCTCTCTCTCTCTCTAAATTCTAATCCCTGGAGTTCAAATTGAATAACTATTGGTTTGCAAAACCATCTGGTTGCTGCACAGAATGCAAGGTTGGATGCTAGGAGGACCTCCTTATCCAAATGACAACAAGACTTACTGCAGCACTGATGAATGACATTAGCAGCTGTACAGAACAAGAGATGTCTGTCACAGAAGAAGAAAAGGCTGCAATCTTTCAGTAGAGGCCCTGCTCAAGTACAGTACTTGGCTGAAGGGTTCAGGATTCAACTGTGTAGGGCAAGTCTGTGGCCAAGGGCTTTACTGAAATAAGGGCTTGCACAAGGTAAGAGAGCCGAGTGTGGACCCAATTCCAGTGAAGCCCGTGTGGCCGAGAGCTTCTATATTGAGCATAAAGACCCTATGCTGATTTATTTGTTTTTAATTTGTTTTTAATTTATTAATTTATTAATTTTTTTCCCATGATATGTTATCATAGGAAATATTTAAAATTTTAAAAATTAAAATGCAGGGAGTTTTGAAAAACAGACTTTGGAAAACAACTTTCTTTTTTGCCCTAACTCAGATGCCGGGTGCTTATCTCTAAGGCTCTAGCTAGCAGTTTGGGGCCAGAGTGAACCAGCAGCCACCCAGAGCACCAAGAAGGATGGATGATAAGTGATCACGAAACAGTTTTCTGTTTGATTCCAGTTCCATAGCTAACCATGGTGGTTACCTCAGTTGCTTTTTTTTTACTTTATCTACCTAGTAACAACCCACAAGCAGTAGGGTTGTTAGTAGGTAGGTAGTAAAAACAGCCATTACCTATGCGGAAAAGTATAAAGCATCAACTTATTTCATACTCAGCCTACTTTGTTACCTATCTACCTGTAATATCACCTACTTCTCACAGGATGGGTTACCAAAGCGAAACCAGATATTAACTCAGTTCAGGTCCATCCAAATTGGAGTCAGAATGGGGCATCCAGTAGATGGTGCTCTGGTGGGTGCTAGTTCACTCTTCATTGGGTCAAAGCCAAGCCTTGTGCAATGCCTGAGTTGTTGTAGGGTTGGCCAAAATTTTGGTAGAGATTTTTGTAAAATTTTTTAAAAAATAAAAAAATTGTTGCCATATAGTGTGTAGAAGTTGGTGACTAGTAAATAAATTATTTTTTATAAAATAATTGGCATTGTCTCAAAATGGCGCCTGGTGCAAATTCAACTCCTTGCTACTGAACATAAAATTTGGTTTTTTTGGGTTCTGTAGCAAAACATTCAGACTCTTGTGCAAAACAACTGCATGAGTACGTAAAGTCATGCATGTGGTTGTTGCCACATTGTTGCCATGAACTTTGATTGCTCCCTATATCTTGGCAACATGATAGACCCTAAAGTCTAAATCTGAAGATTTCAAGCTTTTTTTTTCCTTAAAATATGGGGACCTTTGCCCATTTTTTCCCCTAAAAGGTCTTTGTATGATTCATAACCCCAAGTGGTGAAAATTTGCCACAAGAAAAAACACTAAATGGTGGTAGAGTCATTTTGCTTTTATCTTTGGACGAGTGTACTAAGCTAGAAATTGAAGGGTTGGGACTGGTGTTGCCTGGATATTCGAAACAGGAATAGACCCAGCAGTTATCAGGGCGAGTTCTTAGGATCCATGATCACCGTTCTAAAAAATCAAAGACCTGACGCTGGTATATATAGTTTTAGTATATTCCTAGTTTAAAGTCTTGCTTTTAATCTCATACATTAAAGTTATTTGTAAAGTCAGATGATTAGGGGGCGAGAACTGTCAGTTTCAGCATAATAGGGCATCAAATGTGTAACTAGGAATGAAATTTTACAAAACAAAAGAACAGAGACCCAAACTAGTTTTTCCACCAATTTTGGTGGTAAACTGAGGGCGACTTTAGACAAGGGTCCAAGGTCCAGGGACCAATGAATTCAAGCAGTCTGATTGGTTGAAAGTTTTAATTGGTCCCAAGGCCTTTAGACAAGGGTCCAAGACCAAAAAGTGGCAAATTGAGGCTGAAGCTACATGGCACCTGTTTGGAGGGAAAATCAATTGGTTCAGACCAAAAAACAGAGCTAAAAGGAGAGCTCCTGATTTGGAGAACCAAGAATCAGGCTAGGGACCAAGGTAGAGTCCAACTCAAGGATTCAATTCACTTCAAATCAGTCCAAATTGGTTCCTAGGAAATTGAACCTCGGACCCTCGTCTAAAGTGGGCCTGAGTTTCATCCCCTCTTTCCTTTCTCCTGAGCGCCTCCACTGCTGCTACATATATTTTCACTTCTCCTACCTGTACAATTACTATAATTACTCTCGAACCTTGTGTATCAAATGCTGAGTTTCAACATTTCATTCGGAGATTAAATAAAAATTTCTTTACTTTGCGGATACTCCTGAAAGATGGGATTGGGGGTAAAAGAGAGGGCGACTGTATGGAGAACTTTATCCTTCAAATCAATGAAGGAAGATGGAGATTTGTTACATTGGTATGAAAGATAATTGCATCTATGGAAGTGAATGTATAATAGACATATTCTAAATTTTTTTGCAAATATTAATTTCTCAATGATAACATAAACCGTATTTTCTAATGTGTAATTATGTAAACATTTGTGGTAGTTGATTAATATGAATTTTTGGTATAGATTGGAATGCACCATTATTAATACTAATTTTTGTTTTAAGGGACTTCACTTGTATCCTGATGATACCCAATGTAGACAATATAGGTTTTAGAGAAAATGTTAACTAGTGAATATATTTATTTTCCCAATCTCTTAATGCCCAACATTATCAACCTTAATATATTCACATAAACAAATCATGCACACAAATTACTTTGACATGCAACTCATGTGAAGATTAACAATCTAAGTTCATGAATGTGAAATCAACACATGAAAATAGAAACAATTGCATGTAATCTGGTTGGTCAAACTTTCATATAGAATGATGTTCATTGAGTATCATAACTTCAAATTGTGATGTTAAATGTCTTAACCACAAACTAGATTTTTTAAAAAGATTACCCTCATATAAAAGCAATTGAAACCATATTTACACTTGTTTCATGGGAAAAAATATGAAAGTCATGACTCATAAACTTCATCATTTTTCATTTTCAGCAAATATGTTCCACTTGGCAACCAAAATGAAAAGCCAGTGTGACTTCTTCAAAGGATTTTTTTGGAATAAATGGCCCAAACTTGCCAGATTTTAGAGGAAACAAAATCTGAAATTGCTAGATTTATTAGATAATAGGTTTCAGCATGCCACCACAATATACCAGGATTCCTAAATTTTTATACTTTCCTCTCTGACCTGTAGCCAAATTTGGCGAAGTCCTCTTGTGGGTGATCAACAGACCACCTACCTCACAAAATTGAAAAGAAAAAGATTATGAACACCAATTTTTTGTTGTCTAATTTTTTGAACAACGATGTCCACAGAAGTGTCAAGCTTCCTGAAATCATCTATTATTCACACTTGTTTATGTCCTTGAAAGGTGGTGTAATATAGTCCATATGCGGTCTTCTAAAACATCTATCATGTACCAACATGTTGGCTACATATTAACGTTACCCACATAGCATGCACCATGAGCTTCCTTGCATTACTACCAATGAAGGATATTATACTCAGCCATCCACATGCAAAAGGTGGCATGATACACAATTTCACACATGATCTCAACCTTCTAGAAACACAATTCCAAAAGGGTTTAGGGTTTAGGGTTGTTTCTAGATTTCATTAGGAAATTCGGAATTTCATTGGGACTTCTGGAACTTCCTCAGAGAGCTTTATATTGGGTTAACTCCCTTGGAGCGGGGAGCTCTCAATATAACCACCCTCAGCTCCCACCTCTGTGGTGATTATTTGGGGACCTCCCCACTCCTCAGGTGTTACCCTACATGAAAATTACCTCTCAGCTACAATAACTATAAGTGTTTTGCTATGCATTCTCCCCATCTCCACATTACCATAAATTCTGCAAGCATCATGCACCACCATCATCCTCCATGCTCCGAGATTTAAACATAAATGTCAACAAGGCTATTGCCCATCAAACATATCTGAGTCACAACTGCTTTGAATGATCTGTTTATGATCAATACTCTGTGCTCTTCAACTGCCCACTACACTGGCACATGCATTCGGTGTCCCCCACAGAAATGATAGGGTTTGGCTGCGCAACTTCCAGTTGCATTTTTTTGAAATAGTTCTAGTGCATTTTGCTCTTGCCCACATTCCACCACATGTGCCAATATCATAACATTAAAAGAGACTACACCACATGAGGGTACCTTGTTGATAACTCTCCAAGCATCCTCTATGCTCCCTCATTTTGCATAGATGTCTACGATGCTATTTGACACAAAGATATGTGAGTCATAACCACTTCAAGTGATCTGTACATGAGCATGCCTACCCTCTTCAAGTGCCACTACACTGGCACACTCATTAAGCACCCAAAGGAAACTAGTGACAGGATTTGTTTGCATACCTTCCTGTTGCATTTGCTGAAAATAGTTTGAACAACTTCTGCCCTTGCTCACATTTCACATGTCCCAATATTGTGGCAATCCAACAACATATTGCATGTCGGCATCTTGTTGAACAGTCTCCAAGCATCCTCCATGCTCCCACATGTGACATAATATCAGCAAGGCCACTGCCACAAAGAGAGTAGACTACTTTTAATGATCTGCTCATAAGCATGCATGCCCTCTTCAAGAGTATCTAAGCTAGCAAATGCATTAAGCATCAAAACAAATGTGAATGTATCAAGACTCATGCATTGTTGTTGCAAATTTGTTTGAAAAGCTACATTTCCTTTGTTGACTGCCCAACCTTGACATATTTCTCCACCTTCTTGTCCCATGCAAAATTGCTCAATTGTGCCTGTGCCATTGCAGCCATCCCATGCAGTTACCTTTTGGACCACAAACTCCATTTGCACATGCAGAATGTGTGCGAGAGCAAAAAACACTAGAACATGCAATGGGATGGCTGCAATGGGCACATTTCTTTGATCATTTCTGGACTACAACTCCAATAAGGAAATTGGAGTAAAGCATAAACCATCAGAAGCCCTGACGTAAACAAGATCTAAAGACCAGAGCAAGAACATTAAACTTGACAATTGAGTGGCTTGTCAAGGTTGCAACGTCATTCTGAGATGAGCTTCATAACCAAGCACCTCAATGCACCCCAAAGCAGAACATGCAGCTTGAGTGATTCTACAGATTAAAGTCCAAAAATGGCATAATTGCAGAATGCCTCCATCCTACCATATGAAGAGATTGCAATGGCAGTCACTGGACTCCGATGTACCTCCCACATGAGTATCATGGCGATCCAAGTCAAAATTTTGCATACATGTCAATACAACCCACAAAGACATCAGACCAACAACCACTTTGAATTATCTGTTCATGAACATGCCTTGTGGTCTTCAAGTACTCCTAAGGCATCACATGCATGAATCACCTGAAAATAAACTGAATTTGTGAGGGCTCATACCTTCCCATTGCGTTTGTTGGAAAAGCTCCATTGACATTCTCAGGTTTCCCCATCCTTCACATATTTTGTAAGCTTCTTTTTCCATGCAAAAAAGGTTCAATTGCACTGTGCCTGGTGCCATTGCAGCCATCTCTGCTACCACCCATGGAAGGGTATATTGGTCCTCAAGTCAGAGTGCTTCCTGTGTCTTCTTATCTGTAGAAGTTTGGGTACCTTTCATTTGCCTACAACCAGAAGTCCAGATTTGAGCACCTGCAGCAGTGACCATTATGTGACCCTACAAGAATATTTCTCACATCCAAGTTTAGTTATTTACTTTTTTCCAAACCCACCCATAAAACTAAAACTGGGACTGCAAATAGGTGGGAGACTACTAATAGCAAAGCACTTGGACCAATCATTATGATCGGCCAATCAGAAACAGGGAGCAGTAGTCAGATCATATTTATTACACACTTCTCTGACAGGTGTTAGGTTTTGCTGTGCCTTCTCCCAGATTCAGCAAACCATGCAAAACTGCTGGGCCAAAACCAATTTGTTGAGCCAGGCCAGCATGATTTGACTTTTCTTCATCCAATTTTAATTTTCAGGTTCACATATTGAGCACTGGTGGAGTTGCTCAAGCTGATCCCCAATATGTAGTCTCCACATGCGAGGCATAAATGTTACCATAAGAACAAAGATAGCAATGCACTTCATCAAATCCCCATACCCAAAAAATATGTCTAGAGTATGAGCTCCTCAAGGTAAGCACAAAACCTGCACTAAAGGAACCTAATTTATCAATCTGTCACCAAAACATGGCTCTAGAGACTAAACCCATCAAGAATTGAAGCAATTTGGGTTGCTGCACAAAATGAAGCGGCTGCAAGCTTTTCTCTCCTTCACATGATCCAGACTTTGCACACTGAGCCTGGGATGTGGTGAAGCTAAGGAAGATGGGAGGCAGAGCTGGGATAAGCATCGACTTCTTTGCTTGTGTGAATTCATTTCAAGCCATCCTCAAGGTCTGCTGCATAGTGCCATGGATGTACAGGACTTGCATCTTCAAAGGAGCCATACAACATTTTTCTTTTGGAAGAGAGACAATAATCAGTTTTGAAGGAAAAGATCAGAAGCTACTGGAGCTCCAGCAGCAGGCCATGTGGATCCCCAACAAAATGGCTGCAGATTCATCACAAATCCCTCCTGCAGGTGAAGTGTTTACAGAACTATACTGAGGTTCCAAGAACTGCAATTCAAGTCATTTTAAGACCCTGCCTGACAAGGTCAGAGAGAGAAAGAGATCATCTCCATCTTCATCAAATGTGCTTCTTTGAGCTGCAACACCAACTCACATGGTAGTATCATGCTATTCTTCAGGTCTTGCCAATCTTTTGGAGTTCCAGTGGGGCAATTTGTTGTTGCATCTCTTGTCTGTTGCATCATCTCTCAATTTTCCTGTTTTCTCATACACTTGATTCTCACTCATGGAAAGCTTTGATGAGAAACACATGTTCCAATTGAGATGCTCTGCTTCTTCATGGTTTGTATATGTTACAGAAGGAATTGGGTTTTGGAGCTCTCCCTAAACCCTAAACATTTCCTTGTTTTTTGGTGTTTGAATGCTGCATATAGATCCCCAGTCTTCAATAGTGTCTTTTTGGGGTTTAGAGCTTTCTATGATTGAGTTTTTGATCAATTCTTGCAATCAAGTCCTGGAGGAGCTTTTCAAGGTCAGCCATGCATACAAGCTCTGATTGCACTTTGCTCCACTGTCCCTGGGTACTGGTTTACTGTTGTTTGCCTTCATCAATATCATCAGGCATTGGATCATCCAGAGCTCAAGGGCTTCTTCTTCATGACATTCTTCACTTGAAGGAGGGCATATGTGTGTGCCCATGAACAAGTTGTTGAAAGTGCTTTTTAAGGAGGAGCTTGGTTGACATGTATGCAAAATGTGGGAACTGTTGGGATGTTTGGAGATTGTTCAACAAGATGCCATCTCATCAAGATGGGTCATTTAGGACATGTGAAATGTGAGTAATGGTAGGAGGCAATGGAATTGTTTCTTACTACTTGTTAACTTAGAGCTCTTGAGAATAACTCTCTTAAGTGTCATTATAAGTTCCTTAAGAATTTTTTCTTCTAACATTTATCTTGTACAAGAATGTTTCATATTGATTTTGAAATTAGGACATTTTGCTTTCATGGATGTAGTAGTAATACCAACCAGGAGCTCAATCAACTACCACATTTATGCCTTGTGGACAAGTGTGTTCCAAAATATATTTGTAGTGCTAGAGTCACAATACAACCTTGCTCAAGTTTATGACTACACCCCAATTTCTTGCCTACTTAAATTATGTTATACATCGTTTTTTTTGGGTTCATTTTGGGATGTTTTCTACATGATCTAGGATCTTTGATGAAGATGTTGCGGTCTCTTGCTTTCAAATACTGAGCTAATGTAGACAACAAGCTCTAGCTCAACATCAATGCTCAAAACTACCTCCACTATAAGGTAAGATTGTCTCTTCATCTCCACATGAAGTCTGCAAAATATTTGCTTTATGTTGTCCAACTTCTTTTTTGCATTATACTAGTGTTTTCCTATTTTCACTTGTGAACATGAAGCCATCAAAGTATATTAGGAGGTCATGAATTGTGTTTGTTTGCAATTGTTCAAGCTTGTGACCAAAAAAATCCAACATAAAACTTAAAATGGACAATTCCAAGGGGTATTTGTGACCCAAGTTTCACCATAAATAGTTTGCATTTTGATGTCAAACAATAAAACCCCAAACCTAGATGTCATAATTTTTATTTTTTAGAAACATGGAAGTTGGTGTGTCCTTCGTGATTTATTAAGACCCTTCATTTGTTCAACTTAATGTTGGAGGTGTAGGTGTTTTACTAGTCCACATTACAATTGAAACAAAAGATTCATTTGCAAATAAAAAACCATGATAGATTCATTTTGTGATGCAACAAGAAACTAATCAACATTAAGCAAATCATGTACTTACCAAGTGACTTTGACACACATCTAACTATTACATATAAAATCAACTAACTTCATTTGTCAAAACATAGATTTGAAAGTTCTTCTTGTTGTAACCTAATTAAAAAATCAAGTTATGAAAATCTTGATAGGATTTTTTTGATCCTTAGCTTGCTCTTTTTGACAATTTGTTCTGTCCCCACCCCTTTATTTAAAGTTATGTTTTATACTTTCATTACTTTTTCAAACCCTATTTTCTATATTTTGATTTTGCAAGTCTCTAAATCCTTTGCCTTTGGATCCATCTTAATGTGAATCGCTCAACCACTCCGTCACTTTCTAACACATAACATTGTTTAAATATTTTTGTAAATTAATTTTTTTCTAAAGTTTGGGAACCCTCCATTTTTCCTGACTTGTCCTTGGAGATGCATGTTGGATGCTCCCTACTGCAGGTGTCAAAATAATCTCTTCCATTCTATCAAACCACGTCTGATATAAATGGAGGGACGAGGATTACCAACTTTCATGATTGTTATTGTTGTGCCAATTCTATTTCTCTTTCTGTTAAATCTCTCCAGTCAGTTTTGACCTGCTCCATGGTTGATTGATTGATTCAGGGAAGTTTGTTTTCAGCAAGTATTGCAAAGTCAAATGAGCCCAGTCATTCAAGTCAAGAACCCAAAACCATCAAGCAGCTCACACCCTGTGAAAGTTGATACCAAGCTTCAGACACCAAAGAAAACTTCTGAGGATGTTGCAGAGCCTTCATCAAAAACACCCAACCAGCTTGCTGAGGAGCTTGTTTGGTGCATGGCAGCAATTTACTGCAAGCTTGCCAATCCACCTCTACCCAAGTTTTCCCCTTTGTCATCCTCATCATCGTTTTCTTCCACAACAACACATGAATCTTGACATGAGTTCTCCAATTTGAATGATAGTTGGAGCCCTGGGTGGCAGACTGATAACAAATCTTGTGAGATGGACAGATGCATAATTCCTGACCCATATTCTGTAAAGGATGTGGGAGGAGAGGATGTTGGCCCATATTGTTCAATGGTGGAAGTGCTCTGGATTTGTGTAGACAAGGACCCTGTCACATCTGCTGCAAGGAATCTCCACAATCTCAGGTGATGTTTGGGCCCATTAGATTCATCAAGTCTAATGAACAGGACAGTTCAGCAGGACTCCACAATTACTAACCATGTGATGCCAGCCAGGCTTGCCACGGCATTTAAGAAGACATTGAAGTACCCAATCCACAGAACAATGTGAATCTTATTAGTCAGTGACATTTAGAACCAGAAGGCAAGGGGACCTATTTGGAGACCCTAAAGCAATATGCCGGCTGTGACCACCAATAACTTTGACATCAGACAGTACTAAGCCATCCTTGAGAGTGACTTTAGAATAATGATTTGAATCACCATAAGGGAACAAATAAGGAAACCCATGCAGCGTAACTAAAAGCTTTTTTCTTCATCCTTGCATATAATCTGCAGTGTTGCTACTCATAGCTAGTTTTGCTTCACTTAACTATACTGGCTGTCACCGATGACCAGAGCTTTTGGTAGTGAATGAGACAGTGAACCTGGTCATGTGCACTAGATTGATGGTGGAGCAATTGGAGAAAGTGGACCCAAGGCAAATGACACATGAACAAAAGCTTGCATTCTGGATCAACATCTGTAATGCCCTCACGATGCATGTAAACAACCCTCTCTGAACCTACAAGTGACTTCTTGAGCTCTTTGTATGTGGCTTGAAAGATCCAAACAGCCCCAAGCACTAACCTTTTGGGTCAATTCATGGTCTACTGAGGAGTTATGAGATCCTGAGCACCATCTAAATGCTTTGCATAAGATATGGGCTTATGGCATTCCCCAGAACCCATTGAAGCGCTTAAGTTTGCTACAAAAGGTACCCACTTTCAACAAGTTCACCATGAGCAAAAAAAAAGATACATCCCTGTTTGCCCACCTTTGTAGACAGGAATTTGCTTCACCAGATTTTGATTTTTGCTCCATGAGGTATTCTATTGAATCTTATGATGTCACTGAAGAGAAATGATTATTTAAGAATGTATTGTAGGCAGCATATAAAGTGGGACCTTACTCTATCAATGCTCAAACAATTGAGCATTCAATTCTTGGTTGTCAGGTTAAAAAAAGCCTCTTCTCAAATCCAAATTGCTCTGCAACTATTTGCTTCAACTGGAAAAAAAGTCCTACAATTCTATGGAAACATGTTCACAGATATATACCGGTTATGTATGATGTATGGAGCACAATGTACACATTCTTCTGTCACTTGTTGATGTTATGCCAGCTTAGTCTAGCTACTGAACTGATCTGCTAGTGCCATCGGTAATCTGGCTGCCTGCCTAACAGCAAAGCTAACTGATATTAGAAAGTGAGTGAACTACGAAGCGTGGATAACTACCCCTAGTGGCTTAGCAGAATGTAGAGTCAAGCTTGCTCACAGAGCTCCATCTGTGACAATTTTATTGATTGTCTTGACTGAGTTTGTTTAATCATGTTGTGGGTTCTTGAAGTGGCCGCAAGCATTTTTGAATCCAGGTACAATATTCAAAGTGGGTGATGAGCAACAGGCTTATGCTTTACAGATACCTGAGCCTGCTGTTTGCTTTGCACTTTGTTGTGGTGGACAATCTGATCCTGCTGTAATGTCCCTTGAATCATCATAGCCAATCTCTGTTGTACATATACATACCAGAGCATATTTAGATCACTTATATGATACATTTTTCATGATAGTCGTAAGAGGATATTTTGGAACACAACATGGTTGTCAATACAAGTCTTTCTCAAACTTTGGAAGTTTCTTCAAATGGGACAGCACCTTGTTATTGTCAGCTTTTTTGGACAATCTGAGACTCAAAGCCATTTTCTTCAACTAAACTCAAACAGCAAAAATTGTTATTTCAGGTCTGCGTGTACACAGCAAAGAATGTGCGGTTCAAACTTGAGGTTGCTAAGCGTGAGTTCTTGCAAGCTAGTGTTGGGATCCATGGTGGCAGCAAGGTAAACAGGGGGTGGGAGAAGGGGGAACTGTTGTTATATAGCTTTTTGTGTCTTCCAAGTTTTTGTTCATCTTCCAATCTCAAATCAGGTACTTGCACAACAATTGTGCACAATGCATCAGTCCTCATATGTTTGATAAACTTGGTATAAGCCCCACCCAGATTTTCCTTCATGCCTATTGGAAAATTAAGTTAGATCTGCGACTTAGAAGAAGTTCATGGAAGTTTTTTGAATGACACATGTGTTATTACCCAAAGTCTCGGAATGGTATTCAGGGGATAAACTTGTCAACAAGGTTGTTGGAATGGATGTGCCAAAATGTATGTGGAAAGCTTGATGACTCCATTAATCTGCCTCAAAAATGTGCCGACCATGTTTTGGTAAAACAATTATTATGTACAAATATGTAGGTGTTTATATTCTTGTGTTAATGTACAATTCATCTTTTATGTGTTAGCTTGGAAATACTCTTGAAATAATAAATAAATAAATAAAAGATATAAACTTGTTTTGAATTATTTTGTTTACAATGAAATGGATGCAAATTTTTTACACATGTATTAATATAATATAATTCAATTCAATTGCATTACCAAAGATAAAGGTTCAAAAAACACGAACTAAAACTTGCCATCAAAACTAAACTAGTTGTACCATGTACTTACAACATGAATATAGACATTGCTATTATCCTCAAACAACAACATTTACATTTAAGCCCCATTTTATATTCTCTTACATGAATCTAACAATTCAAATAAATTGAAACTTGTTTGTGTGTATCACAATACTAACACACATGAATAATTAACTCATGCAAAACATTTAAGAAATTTTAAAGATGTAAACAATTATCGTCAATGTACACAAGCAAAAGTAATTAACGTGTCCATAAATAGAGGAAATTGTCACACCTTGAATTTGTAACCAAACTTTGAATGAGGTTTTTGCCAATTTCAGTCACATCATTGTGAACATTTGTCACAATGTTAGAATCATAGGACAATGATAAAATTCGAACATTGTTGTTCAAGTCTTCGGGTAGTCACTTTTCTGGCCAACATATGCACTTTTTTCTATTGTTGGTGGGGCATATTGTCCATGTTTCCTCCATTCAACGTTTGTGCCAAAAGCAATCCCATGAAAAAAAATAATGATCAAGTTTGGATTATCAGAATTACAAGTGGGATTTAAATCATGCACTAGATATTTCTGCAAAGAAAATGAAAAAAGGTCAACACAATTCTTCAAACATTTCTTGAAAATTATTTGACTAAAGAATAAATTAAAGAAATACAATATACAAATTATAGTAGTTGGATAAAGACAATATTTAATTGCCAAAAATGAGGGAATAATCAAAAGTTAACCAGCAGTTATCCACTGGTTCCAATCTAGGTTATTACAACCAAACTGAACTGGAATTGTGTCTGATTTTCAAAACTGAAACCAAAATGAGAAATTCTTCTTCTTTTTAACTTGAAGAAGAAGAAGAAGAAGCAGACCTGAAACTTGATTCCAAATCCCATTTATTTATGTGTGGAACCAGAAGCCCCCCAACCAAGATACTTCTAATTTACTTTTCAGAACTTGAGGTTCTTCATAAAAATACGCAACCCGCCCACTCTGTTATATTCCACACTTGCTCATTCTTGCAACTGAATTGTTACTTCCATTTCATAGTTGGGTTATGAAACTCAATTGGGACTTGCTTGTTGTAGTTGTTGAATTAGGATACTCAATCGGCACTTGCTTG